>Ga0065711_1037570_pt1 | contig 19701 bp, 14 predicted proteins | sample Hoacrofraction12_FD_59098 | JGI IMG/M metagenome (GOLD analysis project Ga0065711, IMG submission 59098) | Hoatzin crop microbial communities from Cojedes, Venezuela - Epithelial fraction 12 v2 (version 2) | ecosystem: Host-associated > Birds > Digestive system > Esophagus > Crop | place... | reverse complement strand
CTTTTCCCTTCCCTTCCCTTCCCTTCCCTTCCCTTCCCTTCCCTTCCCTTCCCTTCCCTTTTCCTGATATTGACAGTAAGACAGGAGGTTACAGTCCTGAAGTGACCGTGTTTGTCTAATCTCTAACTGCATATGCAATTTCCAAATTTGAAAGTGATGTAACTGCCTCGTGTTTTAAAAAATACTCAGGAAATAGTGGCTGTAGGTTGTGCTACTGCATAATTCTGAAAATATTTCTCAAGAATAGGCTTAATCTGATTTATGAAGCTGAGTACGTCAGACATTCGTCTATCAACATATGCAGATTTGATTATCTCAGGTGAAAACCCCTACTGAAATGGAATTTACATTACACAGTATTCCTGCTCAGCAGTCAGCATGTGTAATTGTCAGATGGAAATTAGAGTGCAACTATTTACTGAGGCATGTTACTCCCTGAAAGATATTATTCTTGGTGTTTATGTGACAGCAAAGGTACCGTATTGCATCAGCACTTCACTGAAATAACTCTCGGCATCATATTGCAATTTAAGATTATTTTTTTAATCTCCCATTATGCCTAAATAAAAATATTCTAGTCTGTTATTTTCTGAGGCACAAGCCTTTTAACTGTTAATCTGATCCACTTCTTTTCTGCTTATCAAGAAAAACTTTGTTATACCACTGGCGCTGTTTTCAAATAAGTAAGGCGGAAAAATAGCTGATCTATACCAGCTGCTTTGTTGAAGTTATCACTCTTTAGTTGCTCCTGTGAGGTATCAGTATAACTCTCATTTTCAGAGTTTAGGCCTGTGTGCCAAGATTCAGTGTGTGACCAAGACAGCGCTTGTAACCTCTAGAAACCTGCTCAGCTTTGGACCTGCCACTAGACCCACAGCAGGTACAGGGTGTTTTTCCGTAATGACAAAACATCATTCTTAGGTCTGTCAAGGCTTCTTCTTGGAGTTTAGCCTGGAGGTTGACACACCAGGTCCTCTCACAGGGACACCTCTGAGCACAGGGCTCTAGCTGGGGTATTTTGCAGCAGCGCTTGGAGCTGTGCTCAGCCTTCTGCGGGGTTATACTGCTGCCAAAACGCCCCTTCCCATAGCTCTGGCTGCTTCGAATGGGTGTCCCTGTGGTGCTCCCTCCTCTGCCACTCCCTCTAGGGGGTTTTGGTCTTTGTGCTCTGGGTAGAGGAAGGTCCTTCCTCTTCCCTCCCAGTGCTCCAGCTCACACTGCTCCATACCCAAAGGGGCTCCCAGGCCCTGGGGTCCCTTGGATGACTGTTGTCGCCACAGTTGCCCTTAAGCGGCAAAGGCAGGGGATGGCGTGTGGGAGAGGCTCCTGGAGGACATGCTTGGTAGCATCTGGGGGCAGAAGCGTGGGGCGTGTGGGGTGCCCAGACAGGGGGAGAGCAGCTTGTTGGCCATGGGGCATGGGACCATGCCAAGCAAAGAGTTTTCCTGTGGGTGAGCAGGTGTGAGGCTCGCTCTGGCCTGCAATTAACCTGTCCTTACAGAGAAAGTGAAATTTCAGCCAAATATTTATTGTTACAACAATGGACACAGATTAGGATGATGTTGGGCTTCCTACGGAGTAAGTCAAGTCACAAGACAAAACGTTGTATGGAAAACATGGTGCTCATGGCATTCCCACCTGCTGCTGCTGCTCAGTGTACAACCTGAAGCTCTGCCACTCCAAAATGCAGACTACGCTGCGGGAAGCCAACTCGTTATTCTTTCCTGAAGCTGTGCCTCTCCAGGGCCACCCTTGGCAGCCTCAGCTGGCTCTCTCCCTTTGTGAATTGAAGATTAGCACTGGCTCACTAATTAGAATGCACCTCAGCTTCGCCAGTCACACTCTCCTTTGCGCCTCATGCTGGCTCTGCTCCACCCTGTCCTCTGCGGTGCAATCCTTAGAGTCATATTTGGCAGATATTTGCTCTGAGACTTAATCACACCTACCATATATCATGCATATTTTCTGTTATTAGGCCTGCAATTTGCTGCTGGCTGGCTGCGTCCCAACAGATGATTTATGTCCCAGCAGTGTTATTACCCTTGCTGAGAACTGACTTCTCGTACTGTTCAGCACCAGCTCATTCAGCTGCATTTCACATGTGCTTTAGCTCATTGTCGCCATGCCTCAGGCTGAGCTGAACAGCAGCGAGGGTATAGAGCTCAATCAGGTACAAGCCTGGAAATGCCTCAGTAGGGTCACCTCCAGTCCCGCAGCTGCAGGGAGCTGCTATCACAGGCTGCTCCCTTCTTCCCACTTCTTCGGTCTCAGCTCAAGGGCTCTAATTTGCAGTTTGGAGCCACACCGAGATCCCCTGCTCTCTATCTTATATCTGTGAAAGAGTTCAGATGTTGACCTAATGCCAAAAGTTAGCTATCAAAAGTATTCTTGCAGTGCCCTGTACATCAGGAGGTGAATTTATGGAGGAGGTCTGTTGCATGAGCGCGTTTTGGGTGTCTGGAAGCCAGAGGGAACAATACTTCTGTTTGAGGCTACCAGTATTTAAAAAACAAACAAACGTCTCCCTGCAGGGCCTTGCAGACTCACACTGTCTATGGCAGTGTGAGAGCCCCACAGCAACGAGGGCAACATGTCTGCAGAGACGGCTGTGTGGTGGGGGCTTGGGCTGCAGCACAGCAGCCAGGGACTCTACAGCCCGAGTCAGTCAAGCGCTCACTGTGAATGGAAGGACACATGGAGACCTCGCCCAGTATCCCTCTCCCTTTCTCTTCACAGGTTCTTCCCTCAGATGTTTTTTGGCTTGTTTGTGTCTGTATTACAGATTCATCCTAGTCATAAATGACAATTAAGACTTCTTCCTTAATGACTCCCTAGGAAAATTACATTCCTGTGGCACTCGGTTTCCTCAGAAACACGTGCCGAGTGTGGCCTTTGCAGCATCCTTACAGAGTGGTTGAAGCCTGGCTGGTGCCCATCCAGGCTAATAATTTCCAGCACGTGCCCAGAGGCCACACTGAGGGCCACCCCTGGCTCTAAGAATCCAGACTTTTCCCTTCAGAAGCAAACCCACTGGTGTACTCAGGATAGGTCTAGTGATGCTGCAAAGACTATCATTTGGTAGCAAGCCAGAAAGAAAAGAAATACCACATTAACCGTAGTTTCTTGGATTTCAGAAAATATTTATCTTCAGTTCACTTCTGCTGCTTAGCAGAAGGTTAAGTCCAGGCTCACTCCTACTGGCTGACTCATTGCTAATCCATAACACGAACTGATCTCGCAGTGAATTCTCTCCATTAAACATACTACAATGAATCATAGGATCATAGAATCGTAGCATCATTTGGGTTGGAAGGGACCTTTAGAGGTCATCTAACCCAACCCCCCTGCAGTGAGCAGGGATATCTGCAACTAGACCGGGTTGCTTAGAGTCTTGTCCAACCTGTCCTGGAAGGTTTCCAGCATGGGCCTTCCACTACCTCTCTGTGCAATCTGTTCCAGTGTTTCACAATCCTTATGGTAAAAAATGTCTTCCTTATATCTAGTCTAAATCTGCCCTCTCTTATTTTAAAGCCATTACTCCTTGTTCTGTCGCAACAAGCCTTGCTAAAAATATTTTCTCCATCTTACCTATAGGCCCCTTCAGGTACTGGAAGGCTGCTATAAGGTCTCCCCAGAGCCTTCTCTTCTCCAGGCCGAACAACTCCAACTCTCAGCCTTTCCTCGTAGGAGAGGTGCTCCAGTCCTCGGATCATCTTTGTGGCCCTGCTCTGGACTGGCTCCAACAGGTCCCTGTCCTTCTTGTGCTGGGGGGTCCAGAGCTGGACACAGGACTCCAGGTGGGCTCTCACCAGAGTGGAGTAGGGGACAGAATCACCTCCCTCGACCTGTTGGCCATGCTGCTGGTGATGCAGCCCAGGATATGGTTGGCCTGATATCCACATACTAGTTCTGCTAATTCATGGGTGCTCAAACTCTACCACCATGCCACCCATGCGGTTGCTTTACATGCACTTGTTTTTGATTCGGCGGTTGAGACTAGAATACGTGTCCGAATTTGCAAACTGGTTTCTAGACCTCTCCAAAATCCATTGGTTTCTGTGAAGGTTGGGTTTGCATGTATATCTGAGGAATCTCCTTGGGAATAATTACAAAGCCTGGGTGACCTGAGCATATTGCATTCTGGGAGGTACACCTCTGAAATATGTAGTCCTAGAAACTGTCAGGTACCCTGCACAATTCAGAGTGCCTCAGCTGGATTTTTGTGAAGTTGAACAGGACATATCTTTATCCCAGGCTTGTCAAATTTGAGATTAAAAGCACAAACAATGTAAGAATTTATTATTTCTGTCCAAAATTGAGAAAAAAAATTATGGTACTTCTTAAGAACAGACAAGCCAGCCTTTTCACCAAAATGTTAAAATGATTCATCATTCAGGTTATTTGATATCAGAGACTTTGCTTCTGATCTAGAATAGTAAATTCACACTTTAAATCCAAACCTTTTGAATGAAATTAAAACCCTTAGTTCAGTGAATGATGAAATGAGGCATGTGGGCAGTTTTGTAATTCTGTAATGTTATCCAAATGGGAAATTCCACCTTCCTGTTGAAAAGCTTGTTTCCATGGCAGCTTTTTTCTATGGCAAAACATTATTCACAAATCCAAAAAGGTTTTGTGCTGCGGTATTTTCTTATATATAGTTAGGATAGATAAGAGGAACAAACTCGTTTTATATTGACTATGAAACAATTTATCATGTCCAATCTTGGGGTATATTTATGTTTTTATTTTTCAAAGCATTTCACTATGTTCAAGTGTCACGTCTATAAATATGCTTGATTACTTTTCTGCCAGAAGGATGCTCTGCACTACCACCCAAAGGGAAAAAAAAGTCATTAAGGATATTACTATAGCTACAGCTGTGGTCTGAGATTTGTCAAAATGCTTTTTGCCTCATAAATCTGCGAAATAACAAATATCAGACTCCATAAAAAGTGCTATAAACTTTATTTTCTGATAACATCTAATGTCCACTCAACAAACCTACACTTCTACAGACTCTGTGAAATTACTTTCTGGTTTTCATGTACTTTTCCAGACCAAAAATTCATCAACATAAAACAGATGACAGCATTAGAAGAGTGATACTTGCCAGAGACTACTTGTTAAGTGTTGATATTTACAACAAAATATATCTGAGGCCAAAGGAGAAATTTATTTTTGACACGTTAATTCCTTTGTGTCAGTAAGTCAGTCCATAGACTGAGCTGGAACATCCTTGCCATGAGCATGGCATGTTTTAGAAACAAAATGGCCGTGTCCCTGCATACTTCTTGTAGGTCATAAACCAAGAGAAGCACCGACCTGCAGAGGGTTTCACCTGGCCCGTTACCTGGTACCTTACAGGTATCAGGATTGTCAGGTTTGGCTCCTCTCCATTTGCCAGTGGCTCCCCAGACACCTGCGAGACATCTACTTGTATGCAAAACCCTTTCATTGCCCTGTCTCCCTTTGGTCAAAATACAGTGAAGTCTCTGATGTTGTCACAAGTGCAAAAACTTCACAAGTTTTATGACGTCTATTACAGAAGACCTTCTCCATTATGTAAGTTTTCACTTGTTTTTGTAATTGTTATTGCTGTACCAGTATTTTGTTGTCAGGGTTCTTACATACTAAAACATGTTTTCCAAAGTCAAGAAACATTTAGAAAAACCAAAGTGACATGTCCACTTCATGTCTTAAGGCACACATTTGCGCTCATTGTCTATGCGCATGTGTGGCGAAGAGGATGTTGGGAGAAGACCACCTTAAGCCCCTTTCCCTGCTGCATTTCTCTGCCACACCTTGTGAATGCTCAACCTTCCCGCGCAACAGAGGAGCTAGGGATGTGAGCAATGCCTGGACAAGACTTGTAGCATTACCTCTTGTGCTCTACACAGGCAAGGAGACCTCTTGGTATCACTACTTACCCCCTACCTAGGGAGCAGGTGCTGTTGGTTGCTGTTGGGTGAAGAAAAGCTCAAGTTAGAGTACGGCCAAATCTGGTGAGAGCGTCAGATTAGTCACTGTTCTAGGGCTGAGAGAAAAATCTGTCCGCAACACCAGACCAGCCTACACAACGTTTCTTGCTTCCTGCCATCAGCACTGTGATCCAGTGTTGGTAATTATAATAGTCATATACCATGTAGTATATATAAAATACTGTGTTATAATATATAGATATCTATAGATACATATTTATTTACATATATATTTAGTTAGAATGAATTACAAAATATGTGTTGTCCAGTGGCAAAAATTCAACCTGATTTTGACATTTGTGTTTGAGCACATTCGGATCAGGGAGGCAATCTTCCCCTTTTTCTTCCCTCATTCTCTACAGACAGAGAATATGTTAACAACATGTCTGTTACGCAGATAAACTACACGAGGAAATAGATGCAGGAAATAAAACTGGGGATCCACCAGTGAGGTGACTCCTGTCCCTCTCACATGTGCAACACAGCTGTCAAACATAAGCAACCTGACTTGGTGCTCCGGGACATAACTCACATAAAATCATGTCTCCACTGGGAGACACTAACATCAAAGTTAAGGGCAAAATTAAGACAAATGTCGCTAAAATAATATTTAAAAAGGGATGTTGAAATTATTGTGAAGATTTATGGTCTTTTTCCGCTTGTCCTTGGTAATTTCCTGAGTCACACTGGAACATGGACTAGGATGTAGTGGCAGAAACCTACCAAAGACAGAATTAGGTTTTGTTTTCCATATTTCCCACAACATGATAATTGTCTAATGCTGCTAACAAGGCAGTCCCTCATCAGTAAACCCATGCAGAGATGAAGTTAGGTTTTGCAGCTGTTGGGAGATAACCAGAACAACAGTTCCTAGAAGTGATTCAGATCATCCTCTGCCTGTCTAATACGCAACAAGGATCCCTTGCTCATGAAAAAAACAAGAAGCACCCTCCTCCCTCCCTTCCGTCCCGCTGTCTCCAGCTCTGTCAGCTGCACTCCTGGTGAACACTTTCCAGGTGATTCTGTAAACACTCCGGGGAAGAAGAGTTGATATGACCAGCTCATTGTCTTCACAACTTGTTTAAAGAACCACACCAAGTTCCTCTAGCAGGTGTGACTTCTCTTTCCTCCTTCCCTCCCTGCTTTCTGTATGAGGTGGCAGATTGCTTTCGAAGGCAGGCGTATGTCCAGTCCCACCTCCCGCTTTTCCCAGGGTATGTGGTTTGTGCCGTATTTTCTTAAAAATACAGTTGTCTTCCTCCAAACCAGTTGGGTGGAGGCAAAAACGAACCGCATACATGTTCTTCTGGTGCTATTTCTCTTGTTTACACCTGGTGTGAACCATGACCCTCCCATGAAGACACTGTTACAGTGTTCAAGCTTTGTCTCTTTCCTAAGTTTGGGTAGAATGACTGCTTCTGTTCTTCCAAGCAATAAAGAAAATATGAAAGGAGATGGAGCAAGTAAACTCATCTCCCAAAAGGTGTTCCTAGTGTCTGGACTTCCTCCCTGAGCCACTGTCCCTGACATCTCTTCAGGACTTACACCTGCCCTTGGGCAGTTGTGTTGTACCTTTGACAATGAACTGAGCAACCCTGTGATACTTTATATGGCGTTTACAGGAGGAGGAAGATACCATACAGAGGTAACTCTGCTTTTCAGTCTCAAAGTACTGAAAGTGGCGGTTTCACACATCTTTTTGCCAGATATTTTTTTCCCTCAATGCTCTTCTCCAGCAGCTCAACTCTTTTTAGGTATTTTAAACAACTTGTAAAATGAGCAGGAAAGAAAGAATTCTTGCCCTTAGCAGTGTTCTGTGTTAAAATGAAAAAGAGTATGTTGGCTAAAACGAAAATTGCTAGTTAGAGGTCATGGCTCATATACTTCTTAGTGGGGAGCATTTGGCATCCTTGTTTAGCTCAGCTGTATGTAAACACTAATGCACTCCTTTCTGCCTTCATATTCCCTGCAGTGCAGTCAATAACCCATATCATTCTCCCACATGACTTCTGTTTTCACATCAATCTGATGCTCAAAAGCAATACAGACCCCAGTTACAAAACCTTCACCGAGAAAAATGAGCAGTGGCTTCATATACTTTAGACTCTATTAATTAAACAGACCTCAAACGGCTACGACCTAGTTCAATCTGGGGAGCTGGCATCCTCCTTGAGTCACTTAAGCTACTGGACCGAAGTATAGATTTGATAAAACTGAGGCAAGTATTTCTCTTCGATTGTCCTGGTAAATTTATTTATCTTCCTAGAGAAAGACTCTGTTGTGATTAAAGACATTCAAATATTTCATTGCCAAAGAATACAACGTATGATGTATAATTATATACAATATTATATATATATAAAATATAATATAATGTATAATTATCACAACTGACATAAAAAGTGCCGATATTAAGCTTTTAGATTTCTTGCAAAATAAGTAGAAATTTCTCCCTTGGATCAGAAGAGCTATCTCAAAGTAGAGTGGTTGAAGAAGTCTCAGAAAAAATATATAGCAGGAATAGTAATAAGCAAACAGGACTAGATACCATTCTTCCCAGTATTCTCAAAGAATGCAGACACAAAAATCCTGAACTATTACGTGTGATGTGTGTATCTCTCCTAAACCAGTCTTGCTACAATGAGAACAGAAGGGCCTAAATGTGGTGACAACTTAAAAAAGAAAAAGACAAACTGAAAGAAGCTGGTGGGGATCACAGCTTCTATGTTTTCTCTACTGCAAAACCTAGTAGAAATTAGTAGACTCTTGGATAAATATGATGAAATTCAGAAGGGTCAACATTTTCCCAATGGACAATTTCTTGTCTTGTAAGGAGTCAGTAAGGAGATGGTATCCACTGATTTCCAAAAAGCTTTTAACAAGTTCCCTTACCAAAGATTCTGTAAATGGTCACAAGAGGAAAGTTTCTTGCCCACATTAAAAGCTTGTTAAAGGACAGGAAGCAGAGGGTAAGTATATAAAATCAGTCTTCAAAATTGAAAGGTTACTGATGGAGTACAAGAGACATTAGTATTTATAAATTATACAGAAAGAAGAACAAAAAGTAAGGTGACAATGTCTGCTGCAGATCAGAAATTAGATAGGGAAAAAAGAAGTCTGACAAATAGACTCTTAGAGGATTTTGCATCCTTGAGAAACTGGGCATTAATGAAATTTGGTGTTGACAGGATGCAAAGTAGGACACAAGGAAAACAAACTTTAACTATATTTACACAGTTACAAGCTCAAAAATTAACATTATTATTCAGAACAGAGATTGTCCCTGTTCATTCTTTGTAAAGAATAGTTCAGTCTTGGCAGTGGTCAAAAAACAAAACAAAACAAAACAAATGGGATGTTAAGAATGATTAGGAAAGGAGTAGAGAACAAACCAGAAAACCTTGTTATGTTGTGTATAAATCCATGATGTGTCTACATTTTGAATATTGAATGCAATTTTGGTCTTAACTCTCAGTATATGGTAGAAAGAGAAGAATCTGCCGAGAAGGGAAATAAAGATGACTAACAGCCCAAGTCAGTCTCCCTATGAAGAAATTAAACAGGCTGCGGCAGAAAAGAGATGTTCGAGGCGGTATAAGACAGTAGACCACAAAATAAATGTTAGGCCACAGAAGTGATTAAAGAGCATTCATTTGTTGTTTCTCATAACACAAACTCTAAAAGGTACCAAATAAGATTATCAGGCAGCAGTGTAACACAAAGGAGTATTTTTTCACCAAATGCATAGTTAAGTAGTCAAACAAATTGTTACCAGATATATGGAGGTAATAACTATAAAGGAGTTAAAAGATTAAACACATACATAGCACACACAGTTCCGATTAAACACACACATAGCCGTAAGCTCAGGACATCCCTAAGTCACAAGTTGCTGGGAGGGTATACGAGGAGAAAAAGCACAGTGTATCTCCCCTGTTTCTTATATGGTTTTCTAAAGCTTTTGATATTAGTCTGTAGTACAGACAGGACAATGGAGTAGATGGACCTATACAAATGCTTTTATGTTCATAATATAAATCTTAAAATAGATCGCCAATAAATGTAAACAAAAAAAAAAGAGAGAAAAAGAGTATGTGGTGTGTTGATTTGTACAACTTTGTCAACAAATTTGTGATATTGTGCTCCAAAGAGCTTTCAGATGCTGCCAGCATTTATTCAAATAAACAATCTTACTGATACATGGAATCTGACATATCAAGGCACAATCAGTCCACTGATGCTGACTATTCTGCATCAGCTGGCTATCAGGATGCTTGGTAGAGAATTTCTTGGATAATTTTTCCATATAGTACAATAATGAGTTGGCCACTCAGAGTCAATTCATTCAAAGAGAGGCCAGATGATTTCCACTGGGGCTGAAAGACAAAATTAGTGTTGCAGAAAAGAAAAAAAATGGGAACCCTTTAAGTAAGTGTTCAAGTCCAGTGAAGTTCAGAGGGAGCTCTAAATCCAAACTGACATTCACTTTGCATCCATGAATTGCTAGTTTTTGTGCACGGAGAGTTGCTCTGCTGCTGGGAAGACCGACATTCAGAAGCAGACACGTGTGACTTGGATGGTCCCTCAGTCAGCATACATGTTCAAACGGATGCCATGACATTACTCACAGCAGGCTGAATGCCAAAGCCTTCCCTCCGATGGTTTCTTCCTGGCTCCCTGCGTAAGAGGATTTTAAGAAACCTCCACCCCTTTGCAGACATCATTAGAGACATATAGGGAAGGAAAGCAACTGTACCAGTTTGGCGGTGGGGCCAAGAGAGATGCGGGCTCCATGTGCACCGATCAGGAGGTCTGAGCTGAGCTGTCTGCAAGGACCGGATGGCAGATGAGCAGCTAGGCATCAGCCAGCCCTCCTGAGCAGAGGTTTTGCTGGGGGTTCTGTTCACAGATTGCTGACAAGCTTTATGGTTTTGATTTGGTTCTTCCCTTTGATTCAGCTCAAATCCACCTAAAAACGTCAGGGTCAAATTTCAAGAAGGGTTTCAAAACCCTCCTATTGTTGAAACATCTTTGAAAGACCAAAATAGTGAGCTGGGAAAGGCAGTAGAAGTTTGAGACAGACTAATGTTGCGTCCTAGAATTCCTTGGGCACAGGCTAGAAGAGATGAGGGCTAGCTCTGGCAATGTAAAGCAAATTCATGGAGCTTGAAGCAGACCAGACTAATGACAGAAGAAACACAGCTGCCAACACAGTACTTCATTATAACAAATAGACACATTTGAGAGACATGTCTTACTGGAAGAATTTGAAAACATGAGCTGTATTATTGTGTGGGTGTTATTTTTGATGATCAAGATATAAATGTTCATTGTACTGAATGTCATTTAACTCTAATTTAATCAGTATCTTACAAGAAACTGTTGCATCTTATGGTACGTCGGTTGCTAAGTACTCCCCAGTGAGGTTTTCTGGGTCCAAAAGCCAGGCTGAGGTCTCTGTCCAGTGTAAGAGATTTCAAGTAACCAGACTGCCTAAGGCGTGGACAGAAGATACTGAAGTAATTTCATCACACACAAAGTGAATGTTTTTTTCCATGAACCCCAGATACCCATCGACATTGTTCCAAGGTCCTGGATGGAATTGCAGTCTGGCCAAGTGGCCATGCAGCCCAGTGACTCAGGAAAGGCAGGTGCAGCCTGGCTTCTACCACCACCTTGGCGATGGATCTGGAACCTGACAACAGGTGTGAATTCCCTTCTCCGTGACTTCATCCCTTCAGAGAAAGGGCCCTGGGACTGGGATTTGCCCCACCTTGCTGCATAAATACACACCTCAGCAGATCACCACCAAGGTCCCTCGAAGTAAAAGAGCGAAAACAACATGTCTGGGATTTGAGCCGTCTGATCTGTTTTAGCTGTGCATGATAGGGTGCGAGGAGTCTCACCTTACAAGTGCTTGTTTCTCTCCAGTAACGGTAAGGGGACTGGAGGGTGGCTAGTTCAATGTCTGCTTTGTGGATATGACAGTCTGAGTTAATGAATCCCCCTCTCCCTCTTTGTGCAGCGACAGCCCAGTGTCAGCAGTTCTCACTCTCTGTAACACAAATCTTGGAGTGACTCAGGAATTAGATCCTGTTTTTTCCCTGTGCTACAAAACATGAATTTCTCAGACATGAAACTTTCAGAATGAATGTACCAGTTGTGAAAACCTTCCTTGGGAAAATTTCTTGTGTCCAAAATGGCATTCCAGGTTAAAATAAGCATGATTAATATAAACACATAATGAACTCACCCGTAGCCTGGGGATCAGCACACTTATTTGGGAGTTGGGTAGTTTAAATGAAATTCAGGCCTCTGCTCTGCTAGCCCTTCCACAACATGTAGAGTGCCCTGGCCACTAGACTACTCTGGATAAACTCCGTGTGTGTGTTTCTGTGTGTGTAAAATCTTCAGTGGACAGACGAGTGCTTTCCATTAATCTCTGGCTGTACTTCTGTGGGAGTGTTACTTCACTAAATATAGAACTGAAAGCTGAACAAAAATCTCAGGATTTGACCTCACATACATGTGGTTATTTCATACACACTTTCTACAGTAAGATAAAAAATAATTAGGTGTAGGCTGTTTTACAGGAATGAATAACTGACTATACTCCAGAGCTCAATTTGTACCTATTAACCTGAGTCTGCCTGAAGCATCCTGTTCTTTCATGATTATTGTTTAAGTAAATGAAAATGAACTAACAACCTTTCCAGGTTGCTAAAATGTGGCACTTGTGAAGCATGCCACTTAACCATTTGGTCTTAGAAAAAGTGATACCTAAATGTAATATGAAACAGTGTTTGTGCAAGTGCCACTTAATTGCAGGTGGGTAATTTTATCACACCAGCTTGAAAATTCATGCTGTATTTTTGGAAAAAATAAATTTTGCTGTTCTTTTGCCTGCAGCAGTATCACACAGAAATTTCCTTCTTTCAGAACATCGTCTTCTCCACCATTTGATACATCAGTGTAGTCTTGCTTGATACATTTTACGAAGAATGCTTGAGACAAGAGATTTCCATTTTTTCCCCATACAAATTGGTTAGTGGAGAATGTGAAGTATACTGCTTACTTGTTTTCCTGAGGGAGCAGAGCTTGTGGTATCGCACTGTCTCATGCTCTTTTCACCCCTTTTCACCAGCAACCCTGAAATTTGCTGTCAGATTTCAGCAAAATTTCATTTTGGTTGAAAATCCATATTTGAACCTTCTACTACTATTCCATTCTTGGGACTCAACATTTGACAAGGTTTACTATGCATTATCTTCCCCCCTGCCCTGCATCCGAACATTGCTGAGACTTCAGGCTTTCCAGGCAAGGTGCCTTCTTGGAAAACAGCACTAGGTTCTGAAGAGACAACAAATGCTGCAAAGGCAGCACCAAGTAAAACATGGTGTCAGCATTCTTATACATCAACACCATGTGTTTTTGGTTTTTTTTGAAACTCACCTTGTTTGCACAAATAATTCCTTCCTAGCCAAATCTTTTACAGGGGCTGTAACCATAAATTCTTGCGAACTGTGTGCTGCTAGTTTTGCTCCTGGTGCACTCTGCTCATCCTCTGTCTTTGCCTGGCTAACTCAGCTGTGCTGTGAGCCACAGGTGAGTCTCCTTCTAGACTCTTTTGATGGGATTCCTCTTATCCAGCCAAAAGTGATGGTTGAATTGCCCTCTGGAAGTACCTGTTTTCCTAGGGAAACCTAGGGAACTCAGACAACAGGCTTAGCCTAGACATGTTGCCCATAGTGACCATGATGCTATGATGAAGTACAGGAAGAAGTCGTCTGAGGAAAAACTACCATGGGACTGATGTCATCTGAAGATGTGTAGGAGCAGAGAAATTAATTTTGCATTAGTAGAGTAATTTCTCGTTTTCATCTCTGCCACAGCTTACTACGGGGCTTAAGGAACAGATCTAGAAGAAATAAAATAATTGAAAATATTTATTAAAATTAAAAAGAAAAAATGTATGCATTATGTTTCTAAGCACTTGTTGCAACTGATGAATCTCTGTCTCAGGTTAAAAGCAATAAATACACTGCAGAACAAGTTGTCTCATCTCTTGCACTGGTCTCTGTCACTCAATCCCACCTTAGGAAATTTGGACAGGGCAGCTGGTTCCTGTGAAATGTGGATGGGTTTCCATACAAGGGGCAGCGTTTTGACCCTTCTACATGCTGTGGCCCCTTTGTCACAGATTTTAGCTGAGGCAGCAAGTTGTGAACAAAATTTAGAATTTAGCAGGGTATTTTTAATAGCCAAGACTAGGTCTACCTCCAGTCTAGAAGACAAAGATTCACAGATATGAATACCTTCTGTGTGCCTGCCACAGCTGGAGAGAAGGTACTGTTACATTCATTCAAATATATATGCAGATTTTAAATGTCCCAGCTTACCTGGGACAGCTAGCTACAGAAAAGACCTAATCGAAAGCACAGGTAATTTGTGAAGCTGAGTGCTTACATCAATCATTGAGGTCAGAAGAAAGGAAGTTTGAAAGAAGATTTGCAAGAATAAGGAGCACAGGTAAGAATACATCTATTGCCTAGTTAGCAATCATGACAGGCTGACATTTTGTTTCAGACAACATTCATTAAATTATTTGGCATAGCAACCAACCGATTAAAAATCAAATTATTTGTGGATATAAACCAAAAAATTCTCTACTCCTGCTGAATGCATGATTTACTGTGAGCCACTCACATCTAATCCAAAGATCTTTTATCAACCAGTGGTAGCAAATAATTGATGTGGCAGAAACAGGGGTTAAATGAGGAGAAATTCAATTAGAATTGTACATGCTGGACAATGCCTAATATCTGAAGGTCTAAGCTCAGACATACTGAAAACTTCCCAGCCAGGAGTATGTCTTTCCAAACTGACTGTTTCACAAGCCAAACTAGCATGTTGTATTAACATTAGCCTCAACATTCCTCCCTGAAACTCAGCTCTTTGCAGGATTTTGATTATTACAAGACTTTTATCAGTCTTCTGAAATTCAGGTTTCCTGTGAGATTTTTGCATGGTTTCTCACAACTGTTGCTTGCAAATCTGTTACCCGGCAGCATGTGACAGGTTCTGAGTCGAAGTCCCCACCAGGTAAGTTTTACCTCAATTTCAGATACATATATTGCAAGTTAGGTCTGCAACAGGGGGCAAGAGGCAGCCCCCCGAGGGCTTGCTCCTCCACCGGAGTTTGTGTCCTGAGAACCTGACATAAAGAGATGAGCAGCCTGATGAAGAGAAAAACTTGTATCAGTGCTGACTGGAAGCATAATAGGCTGCCCAGAGAAGAGGTGGAGTCACCATCCTGGAGGTGCTCAAAAAACGTGTAGATGTGGCGCTTCAGGACATGGTTTAGCAGGGATGGTGGTGTTGGGTTGACGGTTGGACTTGATGATCTTAAAGGTCTGTTCCAACCCTAATGATTCTATGATTCTATTATTTTCTTTTGGTGTTTTATAGCAGTAGAAATTTGATCATTCATATCACAAAAATTTCTGAATAGTCCCATATAATGGAAATTCTCCGCTTGAGTTTTACCCAGAGGAGTTCTAATCACTCTCACCACGCACAGGTGCAGCCTTGCTGGTGTCACTGACGTGCCAGTCTCCTGTGACCACTCGTCTTGCCCACCGTCGCAACATGCTTGGTCTGTGCAGACCATTTCCACAGAAACCACGCTCTTTTGTTCGCTTCTGCTTAGCAGCAAGGCAATGACCTGTATCACTTGCCTGGCTGTCAGATCCTAAAGGGATACAAAACATCTGCTTTACGAAGCAGGAGATAGTTAGGCAAGGAGATAGCAGGCAACATAATGCTTGTCTTTCTCCAGGTCTTAATTCACCTAGCTTGCCTTGGAAACTCCTTGCCTTCATGAGGATAACCAATGAATATTAGTTACCCTGCCTCATTTTTTTTAGACAATGAAGCCATTGCAAGGGAGGGAAATTTGTTATTGTCCTTTTGTCTTAAAGAAACTGCAGGAATGTAGCTTCCGGAGATTTTAGGTCCACTTCTACAGGCTCTGGTGCTAAACTCCTAACTGCAGAAGAGTTTGAGTGAAAATGAGAGCTGGTCTTGCCATGTGAATATAAAAAAAGCCACTGAAGTATCTAAACTGTATCCATGCCTGTCTGTTGCAAGCACAGAGAAACCAAGAGATGAAAAATGCCAATTTAAGTTCTGTGAGAAGGAAGGTGCAAGGGAAGCCCTGGGCCACTGTGTTATACCTTAATTTTGGACTACCTTCAGAAGTTCAGATGTTAACCGCTTTCACCCAAGTCCCGACTGTCGTCATTATTGCTCTGGTGACATATACCTAGATGAGTGTGCAGATATTATATTAATTGGTCAGATTTTTAGGGCTTTGCATCTCCCATATACAGCAGCCACACAGTCTCACTCTCCATATCTATAGTATGGAAGGCAGCAAATCTTGCATCAGCCACATTTTCCACTGCATGCAGCTGTCCGGGTGGGAAGTTATCATGTCCTGGAACAAGCATTCGCAGACTCTTTGGAGACGAGAGGCTTGATGCAGTTAGCTCCTTGTATCAGTATCTAACGCCTTTCTGTCTCCTCATTGCTCTCCAGTAAGGCTGGCAAAGTGCTGAAGTATGACAAGGTTTTAGGAATCTGACAGATGTTTCTGGAGACAGGTTGTGTGTGTTTCTGTTTGGGATGGCCTAGGCACAGAGTCATAGCTATTGCAGCAAACATAGCACAGCTCAAATGAATGTTATAATGGTGTTTTATACATGGTAAAAATAAGATTGGGTAAACCTTGCTGTTAGATGGCTCAGACCCAAATAATTATACCCTAATTTATACACGGTGTCTTCAGTCTACAAACATATATGTTGTTTGCTTTCACTGTACTGAAAGATTAATGTACACATTTTAGTTGGAAAGAAAAAAATGTATGTTTTAAAAATACAAGACAGAGTTTTAGCCAAAAATCTCTCTTATTGTCCTGTGGTACTAACCAGGTTGACAGTGTCACCTCACAACCCTCCCTTTCAGCTCTCCAAAAAACTTGCTATCAGTTCTTTTCTCCATTGTGTTCCCTGTTTGGTTTTTATCATAATGATAAATCTTAATAATAACAGTAGCAATAGCAAAAAATCATATCCTTAGAGAGACTAGACACATTCTCTAAAAAGGATAAATCAGAAGATAACTCACTAAGGCCTGCATCTTGCTTAGACTTAGGCCATGGAGGTTAATTCCTCCTTCACACCAGTTTTATCCTAGCAAAGCTCTGTTACTGATTTTTTTTGTATGTGCGTCAGTTCAAGAGAGAGAGGGCAATTAACTCTTCTTTGATAAAGTGAGTAGGAGTTAGGAAGATTTCTTTTGCTTATGTGTTCCATTTATCAAGGAAATAAGAACATGGTCTAATACACTCTTCATACAGACAACTTTGTGAACCATATCTATTCCCCATTCTGACGAAATTAGCTTAGGATGCTTGCAGAACTTTTTGAAGTTGATGAGCCAAACTTTTATCTGGGTACCCATTTCCATGTGTATTCACGCACAGGGAAGATACTGAACAACTTCAGCAAAGCATCTAAGTTCTTTAAGTGCACAATCATTGCTCATTTCCTCAGCTTTGCTGTCATGGAAGAGAATATTACTTTTATAGCCAAGTTCTTACTGTTATTGTCCCCATTTTACATAGAGGAAGCTGTGACACAGGGTTTACATGTTAATAAACGGAAGATCAGTTTGCAACAGTATGTTACCTTAGGTAAGTACCACTACTATTTAATGGGTAGGAAGAACAGTAAGGATTTTCTTGTTGTTCATTTAACTGAGTCAGTACAAATATTTCAGCTCAATAGTCTGAATGCAGTTGTCAGTGTAAACGGTTCCTCATTAAATATAAGCTTTGGCAACCACATTGGAAGTTAATGGTTCTTCAAATGTGAAAATAAAGATAACAGTAGGCTTCTCTCTATGATTCTAATGGTGTCATTTGTTCACTAGAGGAAAGATTATATCCATGTGGCTATTAATCTCACATGAATGTTTGTGGTTAAGGTCTGTATATGGGACCACATAAAAAAGAGAAAAGCTTTGTCTCCTTCAACAGCAATCACCAAATGCAAAACCTTCACTCTGCACTCTAATTCTGGATGCAGAAGGAGCGAGAAAATCCACACCTTCATAGCAGATATGATCTGTTATATCAGTGTATTATCATATCCTCTACCAGAAAAACCAAAAGAAAATTACAATCTGTTAATATGCATATTATGCAGTTTAGGAATTATGTGAACATGTGGCAATTGGGGGAAGATTTATAGGGGAGCTGCAGGCAGAATTTGTTTCCTTTTCCCTCAACAGTTTTGTGCTTGCTGAGGGAAGCCTGAGGAGGCTGCATATGCAGCCCTGAGGGTAGAAATCTGAACACAAGCACCATCCTGGCAAGTCAAACAAAACCCCATCCAGACCAATATTCTCCCTGCAGTTCTAGGATAAGTCAATCCTATTTAGGGAGAGTATGCAAGTTTCAGCACTTTTAGTAGTCCATTATCTTGATACTGCCCCGGCATTCAAAACTGTTTTATTAATGTTTTTAAAGGTAAGATTGGGAGACAAGTGGTGTGATTTGTGCATTCCATTTAGCTTCCACCTTCAAGATCTTTTAAACCTCAGTCATATCCTCCTGTCCGTCTCTTCCTCAAACAAAGAGCTGCAGCCTTTTAAATCTCTCTCAGTAAAGCAGTGCTTCACAGTTCTGATTCTTGCAGTTGTCCTTCTCCGCACTTTCTCTAACTGCATCCATTCCTCTTGAGATATGTCGTGGTTTAGCCTGGTTGGACCCCAGGTGCCCACCAAAGCCTCTGTATCACTCCCCTCCTCAGCTGGACAGGGGAGAAAAAGTACAATAAAAGGCTCCTGAATCAAGATAAGGACAGGGAGAGATCACTCACCAATTACCATCATGGGCAAAACAGACTCAACTTGGGGAAATTAATTCCATTAATTATCAACCAAACGCAGAGTAGGGTTACAAGAAATAAAATAAAACCTTAAAAGCACCTTCCCACCATCCCTTCCTTCTTTCTGGGCTCAACTTTTCTCCCAAATTCTCTGCCTCCTCCCCCTGAGCGGCAGAGGTGGATGAGGAATGGGGGCTATGGTCAGTTGATCACATGTCCTTTCCCCTCAGGGGGAGGACTCCTCACACTCTTCCACTGCTCCAGCATGGGGTCCCTCCCACAGGAGACAGTCCTCCACGAACTGCTCCCACTGAGTTCTTCCCACAGGCTGCAGTTCTTCACAAACTACTCCAACATGGGTCCTTCCCATGGGGTGCAGTCCTTCAGGAACAGGCTGCTCCAGCGTGGGTCCCCCACGGGGTCACAAGCCCTGCCAGCAAACCTACTCCAGTGTGGGGTCCTCTCTCCATGGGTCCACAGGTCCTGGCAGGACCCTGCTCCAGCACCGGGTCTCCACGGGGTCACAGTTTCCTTTGGGTGCATCCACCTGCTCCAGCATGGGGTCCTTCATGGGGAGCAGGTGGATATCTAACTGCTTCACCATGGACCTGCCTCCATGGGCTGCAGGGGATAGGGGAACATCTGCTCTGAAGCCTGGAACACCTCCTCCCTGCCTTCTTTGCTGACCTTGGTGTCTACAGAGTTCTCGCTGTTCTCTACAGCTGTAAAATGCCCTTAAGCCATTTCCCGCCCCCCCCCCCCCC
>Ga0065711_1037569_pt1 | contig 19701 bp, 8 predicted proteins | sample Hoacrofraction12_FD_59098 | JGI IMG/M metagenome (GOLD analysis project Ga0065711, IMG submission 59098) | Hoatzin crop microbial communities from Cojedes, Venezuela - Epithelial fraction 12 v2 (version 2) | ecosystem: Host-associated > Birds > Digestive system > Esophagus > Crop | place... | reverse complement strand
TTTTTTTTTTTTTAAGTTGAAGATGTTTTCCAACACTGACTTGGATTGAAAACAAATTACTTTTAATTTTTTTAAATGAATCATCTATGTATCTCAGCACTTTTATTTTAACTTGCTCATTAAGACTTGAGCTAAGCTACAAATAGCTTGTAAAACATTGCATTCCAGGATAAGCAACTTCATATTCAATCATTTTTTCAATAGGAAGTGTGCTCAGCTCAGGTTGTATAGGTTTGTGGGTATGTCTTTTGATAAATATTGAAAATTTTTTACTTTATAATTCTGACTGATTTTAGTGCGTTTGTATCTGTGTGCTCTTGGAACAAGCTTATCTGCCTGTGACCCACAGATTTAAAGAGTTATCTATGCCCCTAGCTTTACAAGTTAAAAAATTAGGTTGACTGTAGGAGAGTGTGGCTAATGAACTACACCAGAAAAGTATAGAGACTACTCTGAACATTTTTATATTGTTAACCTAGTTGGCTAAATCTGTGAATCTTAGAATACGACAAATTAATATGAAATATCTGAATAACAGAATTTTGTTTGGTATTTTGGACCAATAGTCCTACATGTTAATATAGAAAATAAAAGTAACTAAGGAGCTTGTAAAACAATATAGTTATCCTGATTTTTCACCCAGTTGAGATTAATTTTATGGTAGTAAACTCTCAAGCAAGTTAGTGGTTTGCTTTAATTCATTTAAGTACTTCATCATGTGCTTAAGGTGAAGCTCATACTTCAGCACTTCGCTGACACCAGGACAATGACTTCTGGGCAAAAGCATATTAATATAAATTCAGTTGGATCCCTTAATTTTTACTGAGGTTGGATATATACTTTTCATTTTTATCTGTAATGGGAACATTTTATGCTTCATAAATATGGTTTATAAGAATAGAGTAGTAACTGAACATTATCTTCCTATGGAATAGGAAACTTCTGATCCCCAACTGGATTCCTGCTGCAGAGCAGATACAATTTTAAGATAGTGACATTTCAGAATGATACTGTAGAAGGTGGATTATTTTTTAAATGTTGAACTCCTCTCCATGGTAGCAGATCTTCCTTTATGATAGCTGTGTCAAAGACAGAGGACCAGAAGTGGAGAGCACATATTGTTTCAGTGCCTGTTTCTAACCCCCCAGGTGTTAATTACAAGAACTCAGAAAGAAAATTAAAAAACAGAAAACAGATTTGAAAATAGAAATAGGAAGACATACTGTGAGGTTTTGGAAAGTCCTGTTATTCAACAGTTGCTGATACACAGCTTGGCTAGCATTGCATTTTTATATCACATTACTTTCTGTACACTATTTTTCCATTTTTAAATCTTTAAAATATTTCTGTCTCAAAAACTGTACACTGAACAGAGTTTTAAATCAAAACACCAAGTTATATGTAATTCTTAATGTTTTATGTCATCATAAAGTCCAAATCCAAATGTGCGTGCTAACTTTTCTCCTGAAATGAATGGTGCAGTTGGACTGTGACACAGGATACAGGGTGGGAGTCATCCTATTTAGTTTAGATGTATTCAGTAGATACTGCTGTCTGCTTCTCACTGAAGTCAGCCAAGTGGCTAACTAAAAAATTTACCAAAGTGAAGAGCGATAGTCATGCAAGGCTTTGTTGAATGTTACATGAATTCTTGAGAATCAGGCTCATTGTGACAGAATAGCTTTGACTCGAGCCAAAGGAGTTGGACATATGGTGGGATTTGTCTCACTTCAGATTTTAATGATGTTTCCATCTGATTTGCTTACTTCATTTTTTCTTTATAGCCAGGGGAGGGAAAGAGGCATTTCTTGTCCAACCTATTCTGGATGTACATAATTATAATTGGCCCTAGAGTTGTCTGCCTCTCTCTGCTGGCTATGAGGAAGGAAACTGAAGTTGCTCAGCTGAAATGTAGATATTTTTGTTGTAGACATCTAAAATTAAGGGAGGAAAATCCCATCATATCTCTCTAGGGATCTGTTTTGGATGATCTGGGCCATAGCTGTTAGCCAGGAAAGGCCTGATCCTACAGAACAGTTGTAACAGGTAGTCATACAAAATGTACTTCTATCTGAAAAAAATTATGTAAGTAGCTTTATTAGATATTTGTTACAAGTTGTATTTCAGTTAGGATAATTAAAAAGTTATCATAGTTCCCAGACATTCAAATTCTTTAAGTGTATGCATTGTTGGAAGAGATTGATGATGAACCATGTTGCAGGACACATGTATTCGAGTTTCTTGTAATCTACATTCAGCAATGGTGTGTCTGATGCATCTGCTTCTAAATAGGAAGTTCTTTTGAACTAATAGGCAATGTATTTATGAAGAAAAGGAACAAGGAGGAGCATGGATGCACTGGGATATTGAGCATTTTCTGAGATTTTTGTTACTATTCAGCACTGCGTAGCAACAGTTGTGTCACTGAAATGCCAAACTACACAGCAACAGCTCTATGTGCAAGAAAATGAGGGGCTGAAATGTTCCGGTGGCTGGAGAGCCTTTATTTTCTACAGGCCTGCAAATTAGAGACATTGTGAATGTCAAGATGGACTAGCTCAGTTGACAGTGAATCCATCAGGCAAAGCCTGGAGCTGTGTTCAGCTAGATAACAGAAAGGTTTAAAGCGCTAAGAACTGAGCTGTTAATGTCAGATCTGATCCTCATAAGCCTTTCTCCATGCAACCATTCTGTATCCAGTGGATGCTCTGGGCAGGTGTGGTACCCACTACATGCTTTATTCCAAATGCAAGTGTGTCTGATGTGATGTAGAGAATTCTTCAGATAAGCTTCTCTTTCCAATAAGTCTGCTTTGCTTATGCAATACATCTAATCTCTTCAACTGTAGTTTTATGTATGTTGTAATAGAGCTTTTATATGGTTTAGGAAAAAAGCTATACTACTTCTCCCATATATGGTAGAAGATGGCTAAAATCATTAATTAGAAAAAAATAGCTGAGAATATTATGCAACTAGAAAAGCTAAATGCATTTTGCAATCCACTGTTGTTCAAGGTACTAAGATGTCTATCCAGCATATTTGGCTTTTTGTGATTTCTGCTGTTGACATCATCCTTTTTAAGATGTCATTTCTTTCCTTATTATACTGGTAAGCACAGATTGTAACATTTTTCAAATTGTGAATGGTTAATGATGCTGCAAAACAGTGCTCTGAGTAAATCTAGGGTGATTTTTTATTCCATGTGACTGCTGATGCTACTGGTAACAGAGGAAGTAATAGCTGGATAGAATAATCAGTGGATCTGCGTTTTGTCTCATAGATATGTACCTAGCGTGGAGATATGGACTTGTGAAAACATAAATCTTTCCCTTGAAAGGCAGGAGTGAAAGATTCGGTCGAGACTCAGTGTATATCAGAAAAGCATCATACACCTTTGAATTGTATACTTGCTTTTGCTGCACGTGTCATCCCCTATTACAGATTAGATTTTAAGATGTGTACGTGTCAGACAGAACTAGAAAATGACGAATGGCTCATGTGGTTTCTCTCTTCCTCTCATACTATCATAAAATGATAGCGCTAAGGAGCAGAGAGTTTAGAAATATTCTTACAGAGCCAAAAAGTAGCAGGGCTTTGACTGCACCTAGGTGCTTGGCAAAATTGGGGATGACATGTAATCAGAAAACCATATGTGTGTTTGGGAGTAGAAGCAGGAAATACCGATTACATGAGGTGGACTCTGTATTACTGTTGACTAGAGAATTGTTACTCTTCATGTTGGTGAATCATCTGGTGCATGGAAACATAATACTGGAAAAGCAAAAATGTTTAATTACAGAAATCAGAATGTATCATACCTCAACATGTAAATAAGTAATATTCCTGGAAAGCTTCTTTGTTCAAATTGTGCACAAAGTTCAGGCTTTAAAAAAAACCCAAGAACGACATGGCTATAAATTAAAATGTTCTATTTGAATTCTTGGTACAGTAAAAAAAAAACGTAACGAAAGCTTATCTGGGTTGATGCTGCTTTAACTTCCTTATTCTCAGTGTTAGTTCTGTCCTTTTACTATTGCTTTTTTTACAGCTCAGTTAGTCCTTTTGCATGCTTGAAAGCAGAATGTGAATAAGGATGAAGCGTCTGATTTTCGTGGCATATGTTGTATACTTGCTAGTCTGGAGACCATTTCATTATTACTTAATCTGTGTCTCCAAATAGGTAGTTTTAATGCTCCTGATAACCTCCTTCCTTCATGGAGCATTCTTGCTTACTGACAGTGATTTGCAAAATGGAATGATGTTACAGAAAATTAAGCACAGCTTCCTTAATGTTTTTGGATGTTGGAGTTGTCTATGTGAATTAGCATGTATACTGTATGTGCTTTTGAAAGTTCAATTTACAGGCAAGATAACAACATATTGTTACAGATTTACCTCCTGATTTTCTTTTTTCGTTTGGAGAGTTATTGCAAGTCTTCATTACTTTTAACACAGCTTCACTAAATGCTTTTCAGGATACAGTATAAATGCACAGTTCTTGTGTCAATGGCTTTGCAGTTTAGTTGCTGCTTTAGTATTTCATATATGCATAAAATTGAAAAGGGAAGAGTTGTAGCCCTAGAATTTCTAGCTGGAAATTTTTCATATGATTGATTTTTGTTTGGAAGAGTAATTACAGTTGATAATTAAAACTGTCTTTAAATAAGAGCCTAGTTAAATATAGTAAAATGTAAATGGAAACTATGGAACGATAGCAGATACTAGTGAAATCATCACTTCTTTCTTTCAAAACTTCTTTTTGTTTTACAGGACACATCAATATAGTTGGATTTTTTAGCTTCACACTCAATTGCCTCTCTCTATACATATGGGATGGTCCTGTACATAATGACTTAGAACACTAGCTTGCCCCACTGAGACCTCATTTATTAGTTTGGGTTTTTTTGCTAAAAATACCTTTGAAGCTGTGTTTATATACCTGTAGAGCTTATGCATAATCATCACTACTTTAAATCACAATACCAGGAAGATTAGCTGATGTTTGTTCAGCGCTTTCTAAAATGTTAAAGTGCTTTTAAAAACTCATTATGTAGCTCACTGTGAGATGTTATAACCACTAAGCACGTGCACAGTGGCGTATCTTCTCCAGTATGCTGCGGTATGCCATCAAGCATAGAAAAACTGCTTATGTTCTTTGCACATTCTTTTTTTATAAGCAGTGGGTTTGCTGTACGTTCTGCTCGTCTCCATGCTTGGACTGAACTCTGGATTTTCAAGGGACCATATGACTTAGCTTAGGTTGTTAATTGGGAAGGATGGCTGTCGTGTGTTCAGGGTTAGGTTAAGGGTTGGAATGGCATTTAGATTTAGGATGGCAAAATAAGATCGTCGCCACAGAGGGAAATGCTTGAAAGGCTGTGATCAGTAGTGTTTGGCACGACCAACCAGACTACGCTTGTTCTGCTAGCTTGCTGTTGGTCAGGATAGAGCTGGTGTTAGAACAAACCCCCTGGTTAAGTCCTCAGATGAAACTATCACAGGCTACAGTTGTGGTGGTGTGGAGTTCGGTGTATGAGCTGCAGTGAATGCCACCACATCCAGAAGAAGCTGCTGTCCCAGGTTTGGCTCCGAAACAAGCAAAGTTTGTTTTCCTCAGGTTTAACTGATGTACGAGTCATTAATAGAGTAGGTTTATGTCTGGGATGAAAAGGATTTGCTCCCTGGAGTTTGTTTTGTAGGTAAGGTTGGGATTATGGTTTGCATGGCTGAGATGTATGGGAGGTTAAAATCTGGTTCCGTGGCTTATCTCAAACTTAGTCTGGATTTTGGGTGACAGCGCTCTGCCTGGCTGGTTAAGGCTCGATCTGGCAGGACAGCAAACTACTGTTAATGCTGTTCCCAGCGGGGGAATTGGGTTTCAGGGCTGGTGTCAGCAGCAACTCCTATTCATTGTTAGATTGACAGGGTGTCCAGTATAGATTTAATTTAGGGAGATGGATGTGATGAGCTAAAGCTGAACATGTTTACAGAAGGTATCACAGAGCTAGATGTGGCGTTGTCATGCTGAGGGCTTAGGAGTTTGGGGTTTCGGTTTCGGGTGGGCACTGATGATGTAGCCTTCTCAATCCACTACTGATTTGGTGGAGGTAATGCAATGGTGGGCTTGGGTAAGTGTAAAAATGCGAAGTGAGTTTATTAATGCCTTTGGGACTCACAGGGGCTTTGGAGATACAGGAATGGGATGCTGGGCTAGGTTTGTGGCGAGGGAGAAAGGGAGCAGCAGCTGAGCGTGTTTAGATCTGAGTGTTAAGTGACATGAGTTGCTGGATTGGTGTTAAGGTAGAGACCAAGGCTGGAGTGTCCAGGATTTGTGCAGAAGAAAGTGCTTTGCTAAAGTTGGAAGTATTCCGCAAAGAGAAGCTGAAGTATGTTTGGGAAGGGTATGATTTATGTGGATTGATTGGATTAAGACATTGTTGGTTGTAGTCTTGGACTTGGATGAAATGCAGGCAACCAGATATCTTTACTGGGCTGAACCACAGTTGTTAGCGTATGCACGCACACACACAGAGGCACAGAACAATTTATGGCAGCACAATCTGTAGTGCGTATCTGTACATTTGAAATGCAAGTAGCACTAACATTACACAGTGAAAACTAGTTTTAGGAAGTAATGTTCTCGAATCCACTCCAGTTTAACTTTCTATTATATAAGAATGGATTATTTTCACTAGATTCTAATAACAGTTCACAAAGAGAAAAATAAAGTGAGTCAAATGCACAGAGCAAGCAAATGGGGAAAACAGAAGAAAAAATGTGTGTCTTTGTGTTTCTCCTTTTTTGTAAATGATGGCATCCCAGGTTGCATGATTACAGTGCAGCCTTTTGAAGATTTAGCTTGCATATTTTGAATTTCCTGGCATCTGTCAATCCTTGAATTGAGTTGGCAAAGCACAATTAAACCTCTAGGTGTATTGTCTTCAAACAAGATAGTTTTGGCTCTCTTTCATCCTTATAATTAATTCTTTCATTAGAAGTTACTTCTAGTCTCTCTGAGTTTTCAGAGTATTAAACTTCTAGCTGAAGTTGCTGTTTTAAAGAACTTGTTTCGTGTAGCCTTACCATTTAATCAAAGCTCTCTTACTAAGCCTAGTTACTACATTTAATACAGAATACTACAGGGAATTGTGTAGGATAAATATGAGAGAGAGAATGTGGTAATAGATAAAAATATGAGTAGTAGTTCTGTCTGTAGGAATCAACTATAAACAGAGCTTTGTTTAGGTGAACTTATTCAGTTACTCATTTTGAGTTCTTCCTACACAATTTGATTATGTGAACAATGATTCAGTCCTGTTGCCCAACTTAAACAGAGTGAGTTCATCGAATGATCATAGAATTGCAGAATGGACAAGGTTGGAAGTGACCTCTGGAGATGGTCTAGTACAACACCCCCTGCTCAAAGCAGGCTCAACTGGAGCAGGTTGTTCAGGGCTGTGTCTAAGTTTTGCAAGGATGGAGACTACACAACCTCTCTGGCCAGCCTGTTCCAGTGTTGATCACCTTTATCATAGGAAAAAAAATTATTTCTTTTAAATGGAATTTGCCGTATTTCAGTTTTTGCCCATTGACTTCTGTCTAGTCACTCGACACCACTGAGGTGAGTCTGGCTCTGTCTTCCTTACCCCTCCACCCCACCAGATATTTGTACACATTGATGAGATCCACTCTGAGCCTTCATTTCTCCAGGTGGAACAGTTCAAGCTCTCTAGCCTGTCCTTGTATATTCTTGTCCCTTCATCATTTTTGTGCCTTTTCACTGGTCCCACTCCAGTATATCCAGGTCTCCTTTGTGCTGAGGAGCCCAGAACTGGACCCAGCACTCCAGTTGTGTTTCACCAGTGCTGAGCAGATGGGAGTGATCACTCCCCTCAGTTTGCTGGCAACACTTCCCCTCATACAGCCCAGGACACAGTTGGCCACCTTTGCCACAAGGGCTCAGCATTGGCTCATGTTCAACTTCTTGTCTGCCACAACCCCCAGATTCTTCTCTTTTGCAGCTGTCAGCCACCAGCCTGTACTGTGCATGGGGTTGTTCTTCCTCAGGGATAGGATTTTGCACTTCCCTTTGTGGCAGCTCAGGATTCCTCTTGGTGAGTTTCTCCAGCCTGTCAAGGTCCCTCTGAAAGGCAGCACAACCCTCTGATGTGCCCATCACTCCTGCTTTTATATCATCTCCAAACTCAAAAGAGTTTGGAGATGATACAAAAGTCCAATTGTCCAAGTCATTCATGAAGATGGTAAACAGTACTGGTGCTAGTGTTACCTCCTGGGTACGCCACTAGTGAGTGGCCTCCAGCTGGATTTTATGCCGCTGATCACAACCTACTGAGAATGGCAGTTCAGGCAGATCTCAATCTACCTCGCTGTCAACTTACCGAGCCTGTAAATCTGTGCTGACTACTCCCAATCGCCATTTTGTCCATATGCGTGAAATTGTTTCAATGATTATTTGCTCCATCACCTGCACAGGAATCAAGGTGAGGTTGTCTGGCCTGTATTTCCCTTTATGCTCTTTCTTGAAGACAGAAGTGACATTTGCTTGCTTCCAGTCCTCAGGAACCTCCCCTAATTGCCATGACTGTCTAAAGATAATAGAGTGGCCCTGCTGTCATTGGCCAGCTCCCTCAGCAATCACAGGTGCATGCTGCCAAGTCCCATGAACTTATGTACATCCAGTTTCTTTAAATGTTCCCTGACCTGATTCTTCTCCACTGCAGGTAAGTGTTCCTTGCTCCAGACTTTCCCACTGGCCTCAGGGAGATGGGATTCCTCAAGGCTAGTTTTACTAGTAGACATCAGGGCAGAGACCGTTGTGTCCTTTGTCACCAGTTTCCTCGTCACATTTTTCCTCATCTTCATTTTGCTGCTGATGTACCTGTAGAAATCTTTCTTGATGCACTTCACCTTCCTTGCCGGATTCAACTTCAGATGGCCTTCAGCTTTCCTACACATCTCCCTGCACACTCAGTGTCTTTGTATTCCTCCCAATTCACCTAACCCTGTTGTATCATTCCTTTTTGTTTTTGTCAGGAGGTCCTTGTTCCACAAAGTATATTCAAATATTTTCCGTATATTTGCTGTTGTTATTTTTTTATTATTTTAATGAAGGAAACAGAGAAGCTAATGTGTTGCTTTCCTAAAAACTATTTCTTATAATTTAGAACTCCTCTGACTTTAAGAAGGGTGTTGAATAACGTGAGCAAGTAAGAAAGCAATATTATTTCTCTAGAAACCTTAGTACTTGGGTCTTTTAGGAGCTGTTTTGTTTTTCATCAGGATGTGTTAGATTAGTTGGGAAGACTGCAGCTTAAATTGGAAGTTTGGCAAACCTTCTTTGTGTCCACTCATGTCAGAAAGCATACATTCTTTCTGCTTCTGGGGGAGGTATAGTACTGCTGTTTTAGCAATGCCCAGGGAGTAGGAAAAGTACAAAGGATAACTCGGAACTCATATTACGTCTAGAGCAGTGCTTGCCACTAGCAAGAGTGTCATCAACATGGTGGCTCCTTCGCTATGGTTAACCTCACTTCTGTGTCCATCCAGGTATCTTGAATTCTCATTGCCCGGTCATTTCTGTCTGGTACCATTGTATTACTGCTAGATCATTGACGTTATCACACCTTCCTTCCAGTCACATAAATCCCATCACAATTATCTTCCTTTTACATCTGTCTGCTCTGGTTACATATCAGTCCTTGTCTGTCTTTCACAGACTCTTAACTCCAGAGTAGCCAGGAGAAGGTAGCACCAGAAGTCTGGGGCTAAAGAGGGCAAGGAGCTTTTAAGCTTGAAAACTCTTTCTCGTTAGAAGTAAGAAGTAATTCTACATAGTCACATTTTTTCTCAAAAGTAAATGGCATATGATTCCATTGGTATTTCCAAAACGGATAGCAACATTAGAGTAGTTAGTTGCGCTTCTGTCAGATAAATGCTGTATGGCTGAAAGATGTTGTTGTACGATCTGCTGAAAATAGAATAATTTTTCAGATATAACATGAAAAGAATACTTTTCTCAGTATCAGGCTGAAAGAAGCAATTCTCACACAACAACGTTTACGCACGCTGTAGATCAGGTAAATGACAGTGTTTTCTATCATAAGAGCTTGTTTTCATTTTGTAAATTTTGGCAAATGTTAACCATTCAGACTGAAACTTTTTTCTATAGATGTTTTCCTCAGGCCATTTCTGTATGTACTTTTTACTTTATTTTTGTTTCTGTGAGTGCATGTGTACAAGTTCAAAGAGGAAGCCATACATGTCCACGGCTTTCACAGAAGCCAGTAGGAACATTGCTGTGAGTTCATGCAGTTCTGTGTAATGGCAGGCATTATAAAATTGTATCCTAGTCAGCCAGGATTGGCATTAGTGGCTCCTTTGAGTATTTAAAAGATTCTTCCATAAAAGGATTAAAGCATTACCTCTCTCTCTAAAAGCAGTTGTGAAGTTAAAGTAATATTTGTGGTATGAGTGGAATGATATCAAGGATTGTCATTAAAAAAAAGAAGTATTAGTTCTGTATTCAGAGCAGAGACTGAATGATACACATTTTATGCCCATGCATATAATAAGGACAGAAAAGGTATTGAGCAGTATTTCTTCTAATTCAGCATCATCCATCCTCTCTAGCAACAGAAGCAAGTACCGTTGCAAAAAAAGAAAAAAAAAACCAACCGTAACCAAGCAGTAAGTGATCACATAGTTAAAACTGTAGGCATAGAGTGTCAAATTAGGCTTGCAGTGTCATTATATTGATTTAAAATTGCCATTCCTTATAAAAAACAGGTAGCTAGTAATACATTAAGAAGCTATAGAAAATAAATGAGATTAATTTTCAGTATTAAAGAACATAGTCTGAATCAGAGACCTTAATTTCCTCAATGTTTCATGATTGTCCTAATGAATCCTTTGACCAACCTTGGCAATATGTCCTGCTAGTTCATTCTACATGGTGACCACTCCAGAATCATTTAGCATTACTTAACTTAGAGGAGTGTATGCTTTGATTAGTGTCTGAGTTTAGTGTATCAGCATCTGTCTGTAACATAGGAGCTGATTCCAGTTGGTGGTTCCAGAACCTTTTAAGCTACAGTTTTCTGTGGTCACAGATTCTTAAAATTAATTAATTATCATGTGAAAGACAGCTCCTTCTAAACTGTGCCTGTCTTTTTCTGAGTGTAGATACCACTGTAGAAAAAGTTGAGGAAGTTAACTTTCAGGGAAAGTATAAAGCTGCTGAGACTCTCCTGATGCATGATTGAAGACTAATGAAAAGGAAGAGGGTTTCTGCTCCTGTAATGATTTTAGAAGAGGTACATGGAGTTTAAACTTTTTATAGAAGTCTCTTTTATGCATAATGCTATTGTGTTTTTTGCTATAAAGCATTACTAGTCACCTTTGAAGTGTAACTTTTGAAACTATGGAGGACTTACTAATATTTTTTTCAAAATTCATCTATTTTCCATATATAGTGTTGCCAAATTGTAAAAGGTGCTTTATGATGGGGAGTGTGAAATGTTGCCCAACATTCATTGCATTTGTGCTGGTATATAACTAGGCAAGTGGTGACATTAAGAATCAGTTGATCAAAATGTCAAGACTATATTGTGTTTACTAAAAATAATGATTATTGGTAATTTGTGTTTTGTTTTTAAAGTTGTTACCGATTTAAAAATGCAATAAATCATAGAGCAGGGCATTTTCGTGTTTGGTAGTGAATTTGCATGGGAATCTGTGTGTGCATGTTTAATGTATTTTAAGATATTGTTGACAAAATGTGGGTTTCCATAAAGTAATCTAGAAAAGAAAGGAGTGAGGCGAAAGGGCAGTTGTAATAGTCTTCCAGGACATGAAAAATTGCTATACAAGGAGTAGTCCTTTTGGCTTCTGGAGTGAACAAGAAGAAACGTACTTGGTGATTAAGGTTCTTTTACTGAAGGTCTTCAGGTATGTTCATGATGAGCATTTTTTGAGGGTGACCTAAAGTCTCAGGGTGAGGGTTGGGACTAGAACACTTGAGGACCTTTTTGGCCATATATCTGAACACTGTACTCCTATTTATATATTATATTGGCATTGATAATGAAGGTAAAAATTTGAATCAGTTGCAAGGGAGGAGAAAGGAAGCAAAACTCCACTGCAGATTTGCTCTGCTCCTGAGTTTTGGAAGAAGTTGAGGTACTATTCTAATTAAATGTGTGGATGCTAGTTTTGGGGGGACTGGTATAATGAGGATTTAGTAATTAATGCTAGTAGGTCAGGAAAGAGATTTTACAGAAAATTTACAAAATTTGACTCATTTCAGAAAATTACTAACACATCTCACAATTAGGATTTCAGAGTGCGTGAGGTTAAAACCCTTTTCTTCAGGCAGTAATAAAAATTCAGGATGTAGATTAGATGTGTCCTGGCAAGGATTTTAAACAGGTGATTTTTGTGCAGAAGTGACTGGTTTTGCGTCAGAGGAAGCCTCTTGGGGTTTTCATATTTGGAGTCCTGTGAATTCTGTATTTCTCAGGCAGATTACTTTTGATGTCCCCGCTTATATTCAGTAGTCACTGTAACACCTGTGTATAATATATTTGATCTACAAAGATGGCAAAAACAGCAATTTTAAGAGAGGTCTTGGAAACTGGAAGAAAAATGCAGCTGAAAACTGGACTGCACCATTAGTCGAGACCTTACAGAGTTGTGCTCAGTTACAGTGATGCTATATGTACGTATAAGGATCTGAATAATGAGTAGCTTACAGCTGTGTTCATTTGAATAGCATTTCAGATAATATGTACTGTTCTGGGTTGTTTTATGCTAATGACAAAATTAATAATGTTAAAGAGCCTTTTTTCTCATTTTTAAGTATTTCTATTTATCATAAGAGCTGTTCTTCAAAATGTATTTTAGCATACTTTTCAATTTCAGAACATACATCTTAATTTCCTTGCAAACAATTTTAAATGCATTTGCAAGTTAAATTATATTATTGATTCATAGATTCTGAGGTCAGAGGGAGTCATTAGTCCAAACTCCTTTCTATACAGGCAATATTTTTTTCCAGAAGCTCTGTAATCTGTTATTGATTCTGTTTATTTTTTACAATTTTTATTCTCCTCCTTCCCTAATAATAGCTTATGATTTTTGGCTTTCTCTATCTGCATTTTATTGCCTAGAATTAAGTAATATTTTAAGGGGGAAAAAAAAAGCCCTGATCAAGATGGCTAGAATGTGCTGAAATAGTAGTACAGTTGCATAAAGCTATATAGTGCTATATGTGAAGTTATGTAGTAAGCTAGATAAATTATGAATGAAGCATAAGGAATTGTCGAAGCATTTAGTTTTATGTTAAGTCAACTTGAATCAATAGTATTAACTAAACATTGATTTATTTTGTTATTTATTGTGTATTTGTTAAAATATTTATTTGAGGAAGAAATCCAGCTGGCGGAAACAAAATTTTTACTAGATCTTATTTGAAAGAAGTGTTACAAATGCTTAGAATATTCCAAAATTTTCAGTATCAGTTAAGAGAGTCAGGAATTATGCAGTCCTGGCTGTGTTGTGGTATAATAGCATTCTGTATGCTGCTAGTCCTGTTTCAACTCGAAAACCAGATCCAGAGCCTGTTGGAATTGCTAGAGAACTCCATTTTTCAGCCAAATTGCATTAAACCTTTGAATTTATAATATGATAGTATGATACAGTTGCTGAGTCTGGGTACTTTGAATATAATAGAATAAGTATTCAAAACAAGAATTGAGAATTTGTTTACACAAGTGTAATTGAGTTTCCTTTTATCTAGGCATTTATTTTTTTTTTCTACTTCATATAATCCTTACATTAATCATTAATTTTATTATGTATCATTAATTTTATTATGACCCTATGTAAGACGTGTTTTCATCATTTGTTGTTGTTTATGAAACATAAACTTTTAGATAATGTTACTTGCACTTATCACTGATGTCTGCCTTGGTTGTCTTTCCTACCTGATGCTCTGAAATGGGGTTCTCCGTATCTGTCTCCTGATTCACAGAATGACACATTCAGCAAACCTGAAGTACCCTATCTGCATTTTCAAACTTCTCCTGAATGCCTGTATCTGTTATGATACTTGTAAGAAAATGACAGTTGCAGTAATACATATTCGGTAACAAATGCAAATGTATGGTTTAAAGAGAGAACAAAACTTAATAGTGTAAGTTGTCTGTACTGTTTTGTGATCGTTTTCATGTCATCTGTATTTTCTTTCTCATATTCCTCTTGTTTGAACAGTTCTAAATTGCAGTAGAAGATATTCAAGTAAGAAACTGAGTGGAGATTTTGAGGGGTTATCAGGATACACAAAATAAGATTTGAGATCCCTCCAGCAATTCAGTCTTGTTCCTTCTTAACAGTGTTGGAATGTGGAAGAAATATTATGGTTTTAATGCAACCCCCCAAAAGATATAGCCAAAATAAACTGTACTAAACATAGCAAAGATGAAAAACACGTAGCATAGTTGCCATGGCAAAGCTTTTGTTCTTTCTGGTGACAGGCAAAGCAACTGGGAGGGCTCTTGCTTTCCCATATGACAGAGTCACAGAATGGTGGGGGTTGGAAGGGACCTCTGTGGGTCATCTAGTCCAAGCCCCCTGCCGAAGCAGGGTCACTTACAGCAGGCTGCACAGGACCTTGTCCAGGCGATGACCTTGGCACCACTTCGGTCTCGGGTCCTGTGGGGCAGCACCCCAGACAGCTTGCTGCCGAGCCTGCAAGCAGAAGTTCTGCCTTTAGAGCCAAAGGGCCGCTGGCTGGCTCGGCACCTTGGCTCATCTTTTGTCATCCTGGGGTGCTGCCTGATTGATTCTCCTGCCTGAAAAGTGAGGGCAGAGGAACCAAAGCAGGGCATTTTAAATATCCTTACTGGAAGTCTTAGAGAGACTTCACTGTCGCTTTTGCAAGTATGAGAAATTCTGTTAGCATAGCGGATAGCATACAACGTTACTTTAAACTCTACATACAACAACCGCTCCGCCCAGAATTTTCATTTGTTGCATTGTCTTTAAAGATCCATTTCTCTTGCCCACCTCTTTCTTCTAATAAGCAGTGCAATATTAGGAAAGAAGATGACTACTTTTCTCCTCAATCAGTATCAATATACAGTCCTGAAATCACTGTGAGTGACTGAGGGTGGTTTATGTGTGCGGAAGTGATGGCTCCCAGTGAATCTCTGCACAAGCAGGAAAAGGTATAACGTAAACATGGCAAATTTCTATTGTAATCTGTGCACAGGGCACTGATTTTTATTGATTCATTTGACTCAGCAGGAAACAGATTTCTAGAACTGTGCTCACAAAGATGAGATGCCTGTATCCATTTGAACAGTAATAGCTTATTTGAAAATAGCAGCCTGTGCCAATTTCCAAATTCCAAAGAAGACTTAAATAAAAGTCATAATCTAAAGCTAAGAGTCTAAAAGGCCGACTTATTTCTGAAGAACCTGTTTGCTTCAGCTGAAAGTTTAGAGTCAGGATTTGCAGTCAAATGCATGATGTGCAATAGCAAGATTTTCGGGATTTTTTGGCTATCAATGTAGTTCTAAAACTGGGTTGACAATGCAGTCTGTGGACTTTTTTTATAATCATGTTGAAAATGAGGCACATTAATTTAATTGCCCTTGTGGTATATGAAGGGTCTGCAGGAGCAGCAATGAACGATTCTCGTATCAGATTATAACTGTTTCTATTGTTGGCAAGTGAAAAACTTTTTTTTTTTGGTGAAGCCTGAAGAGTTAAGTGTAAAAGCATTGCATCTGAAAAACAGTCTCGGATATAAGCATCAGTTGCAGTTGACGTATTTCTAACAAGACCTTCAGGGCTTCATTGCTGTAGGGAAATACTAGCAATTAATGTGAAATCTAGTAAGTGCATATCTGTCTGCTAAGTTAATAAATAAAACATAGGCGGGTTTTATTAGCTGCCAATTGTATCTGGGAACACAGACAGTGAACTGTGATACTTAAAATAAATTGGCACCTTGCAATACTATTTGAGAAATAATTATAGTCCCTGAAATGGTTAGCCATAATAATAAATTTTACTTTTCTACTTCTTCGTGCTATTTTAAAATTAATTAACTATATAAAAGTAAAGTATAATTTTGTGAATTAATCAAATATATGCTAGTGCCAAGATCTTTCTGGGGCAGAAGAAAGGTCTGCTTCCTTTGATAATCCTTATTTGCAGTCCAAATCATGAAATATTACATTTGTATTGAACATAGCACTTTTTGCACAGGAAACTTTGTATTTTTATAATATTCAGTGTGAGCATAAGGGACAGAACTGTGCTCCAGGTAATTCATAACTCTATGAGCATAAAGAAAATTCATAGGCAGACAGGCCCCACTGCCTTTTTGGCAAATGCAGTATCCTGTTGAAGTAAATCTTCCAAGTAGGAAGGGCTTAGTATACACATTTGATGTTTTAACGTGGGTCTTGACATATATTCATTGTGAGAATTACTACAAAGCTACTCTGGAAGGAACTTGAGAGCATCTCTTAATAAAGTATTAGGCTGTTGCAGATGATGTTTCATATCCCCACTTTTTCAGTTCTGTCCACAATATCATATGGAATAGAAATGTCCTTTTCTTCTTCCGCTTCAGAAATGGAGGATACTCTTGACTATTTCTGGTTTTTTGCTTATAATTAACATACTTAAATTTAGTGGGCTAACTTTGTTTTATCTATGGTTTTACTTTTATTCCTAACACTCTTTAAAGTTCTTACTTTGGGGTTTTGGGGGTTTTTTAAACTCTGCTACGTATTGATATTCTGTGATCCCTTTAGCTTTTCTCATCAGTTACTTGCACTATAAATTTTTACCTTACCTTCAGTGCCATTAATTGCCACCTCTTCAGTTCCCTACATACAGATTATTTAATATTTTATCAGTCCTTTCACATTTTCTTTTAATCGGTTCATTTTTACATCAGTATACTTTGTGATGTTGATACTTGGAAAATTCAGCTGACATACTGGCAGTTTACAGGGAAAAATAGCAACTTCCATAGTTTATTATCTTTAAGATAAAGCTATATATCTTTCTGAAAGATTATTGAATTCATTTTCTGGGAAAGAAAGATGTGATTTTTTTCTTTGAATTTTCAGATCAAGCAGTGTGGTCTTTGGGGTTCCTTCTAGATTTAAAATTGAAGGCTGTGTAAAAATATCATACTACATTATTTAATACTTTCAGATACATGATCACCAAGAACTTGGAATGATTTTTAAAAAGAGGCAGAATGACTACTCTGCTTTTATCTATGTTTCTTTACTGTAAAAAGTCAGAATATTTGTTCTGAAAAATATGAGCTTGTTTATTTAGTTTATTTTTACATGCTCTTCTCTTCCCTTCAAGAGCAGTCGTGCGGTAGAAATGCCACTGGATGGATGTGAATTTGGAATTAGGAAGTGTAAAGTAACTGTGTCATAAGACGCAAGAACAGCAACAGCAAAAAGAAAAACCTGTGAGAATTGATTTCTAAGTAAGCAAAGAAGCAGCAAAGGAGGACTTTTTTGTTTTGTTTTTATGGACTGTAGAATTTCAGACTTCTACAGTCTGATAGGCACAGAACAGAAATAATAATGCATGTCACAAACTTAAGGAAATGCTGCACATAATGTACAAAAAAGGACTGTCTAGTTGTAAATTCTAAAATAACAGATTTCTTATCATCTTGCTGTTCTTTCTGGTTCTTAATTTGCATACATGCTTGTAGTTAGTATTTGAGACTGAGCAATAGATCTGATTTTTCTAGTTAGGGTGTATTCTCAGAGTGGACTAGTAAGTCACCATCACTGTCCATTTGGCTTTTTGCTGTCAGCCAGGTTTTGCTGCCTTTCTTACAGGTTTTTGCAACTCTGGCAACTTTGCATTTTTAATAATTGTTCCCTGTCATTTCGCTGCATGATTTCCTCTAAGACTGTTGATTTTCCTAGTTTCAGAACTTCTCAGTTTTGTTTGACTATGTTTAGAGCTAAACTGCTATTAATCTTATTTTTATTAAATATTTATGTTTTTATCTTGTGTATTTCTTGATTTTAGTAAAGAACAGAAATTCTTTTTGCTATGAGACTAGGTGCTATATCAGAGGGACATAAAGATGGTTAAAGAAAGTGTACCCCCCACCACACCACATAGCTTGGTGTCGTTGGCAAACTTGCTGAGGCTGTACTTGGTCCCACTGTCCATGTTGCTGACAAAGACATTGAACAGCACCTGCCCCATTACCGACCCCTGAGGCAAACAACTCATCATATCAGTCAGGCAAAGTCCTTGATGACTGGAAGAAGGGAAGAATTGCACCCATGTTTAAAAAGGGTAGAAAGGAGGACCCTGGGAACTAAAGACCTGTCAGCCTCACCTCTGTGCCTGGGAACATCGTGAAACAGATCCTCCTAGATGATAAGCTAAGGCATGGTGGAGGACAGCGAGGTGATATAAGACAGCCAGCATGGCTTCGCCAAAGACAAGTCCTGCCTGACCAGCCTAGTGGCTTTCTATGATGGCATGACTAGATCAGTGGACAAGGGAAGAGCTATGCATCTGGACTTTTGTAAAGCCTTTGACACAGTCCCTCACAACATCAAAAAAAACTCCAGTCTTCAAAAAGGGCAAGAAGGAGGACCTAGGGAACTACAGGCCGGTCAGCCTCACCTCCATACCGGGAAAGGTGATGGAGCAGCTTATCCTGGAGGTCATTATCAAGCAAGTGGAGGAAAAGAAGGTTATCAGGAGTAGTCAGCGTGGATTCACCAAGGGGAAATCAAGCTTGACCACTCTGATAGCTTTCTACGATGGCATGACTGGCTGGGTAGATGAAGGGGGAGCCGTGGATGTTGTCTACCTAGACATCAGCAAGGCTTTCGAGACTGTCTCCCGTAACATCCTCCTAGGGAAGCTGAGGAAGTGTGGGCTGGATGAGTGGTCGGTGACGTGGATTGAGAACTAGCTGAATGCCAGAACTCAGAGGGTTGTCATCAGCGGTGCTGAGTCTAGTTGGAGGCTGGTAACTAGTGGTGTTCCCCAGGGGTCAGTACTGGGCCCAGTCTTGTTTAACTTCTTCATCAGTGACCTGGATGAAGAGTTAGAATGTACTCTCAGCAAGTTTGCTGATGACACCAAACTGGTAGGTGTGGTAGATACACCAGAAGGCTGTGCTGCCATTCAGTGTGACCTGAACAGGCTGGAAAGTTGGGCAGAGAGGAACCTGATGAGGTTCAACAAGGGCAAATGCAGGGTCCTGCACCTGGGGAGGAACAACCCCATGCATCAGTACAGGCTCGGGGCGGACCTGCTGGAGAGCAGCTCTGTGGAGAGGGACCTGGGTGTCCTGGTGCACGACAGGTTAACCATGAGCCAGCAGTGTGCCCGGGTTGCCAAGAAGGCCAATGGCATCCTGGAGTGCACTAGGAGGAGTGTGGCCAATAGGTCGAGGGAGGTTCTCCTTCCCCTCTACACTGCCCTAGTGAGGACTTATCTGGAGTACTGTGTTTAGTTCTGGGCTCCCCAGTTCAAGAAATATGAGGAACTACTGGAGAGAGTCCAGCGGAGGGCTACGAGGATGGTGAGGGGACTGGAGCATCTCTCCTACGAGGAGAGGCTGAGGGAGCTGGGCTTGTTTAGCCTGAAGAAGAGAAG
>Ga0065711_1037567_pt1 | contig 19702 bp, 9 predicted proteins | sample Hoacrofraction12_FD_59098 | JGI IMG/M metagenome (GOLD analysis project Ga0065711, IMG submission 59098) | Hoatzin crop microbial communities from Cojedes, Venezuela - Epithelial fraction 12 v2 (version 2) | ecosystem: Host-associated > Birds > Digestive system > Esophagus > Crop | place... | reverse complement strand
CCGCCCCCCGCGAAGGCTTCGGCGCCAGCAGAGCCCCCTCGGGAGGCAGTGGAATTGCCGCCGCCGCCGCAGATCCCCACGGGGTGAGCCGCCTCGCCGCCGGGCCGCTGCCTGCCGGTCAGCAGCCGAGGCTCACGACGCCCCCGCCGGCAGGAGTCGCGGAGGACAGGAAGACGGGTGTAAGGTAGTGAACGCCGACCGCAGGGCGCTCGGACTGCCGCTGACCGGGCCCCAGGCCAGCCGGGCTGGGCAGGCCGCGCCCCGTGCCGGGAAGCGGCACCTGCGGAGGCAGCCGGGGCGGGCGCGCCGCACGGGAAGGAGAACCAGGCACCGACGTTTCTCCTTTGGCGCACGGAGCTGAGGTCGGCGCTGCCTGCGTAACCCCGATCAGCTGCATCAAGGTAGCCACCACAGAGCACTGTCTCTAGGGGCTTTTTACAGGGAGATAAACATCTCGCGTGACTGGGTTTAGTCTCGAACTGTGTGGGGTTTTTTACCTATTAAGACATAGATTTATCAGTGATGGCTGGAATGCCCTGAGGCGGGGGTTAGTCTCTTCTTGCAACTAACCAGCGACAGGACGAGAGGCAATGGCCTCTTGTCGCGTCGGGGCAGGTTTAGATTGGATATTAGGAAAAATCTCTTCACAGAAAGAGTGGTCAGGCACTGGACCAGGCTGTCCAGGGAGGTGGTGGAGTCCCCATCTCTGGAGGTGCTCAAAAAACGTGTAGATGTGGCACTTCAGGACATGGTTTAGCAGGCATGGGGGTGCTGGGGTGACGGTTGGACTCGATGATCTTGGAGGTCTTTTCCAACCTGTGATTCTATGATTATGAGCACAACAGTTAATAATGTTAGCAGAAACACTGATTTGTTGTGTTTTTCTCTCCCAACCTCACACTGCTTGCCTTTTCCACCTCAAATGCCCAATACTCCAGCTATTCCCCGCACAGACGCCAAACTGCGTGGCTTCCCTACGCAGAATTCCTACAGTACAGTTTCACATAATTAATTAAAAAATGAATCCTCATCACACCAAAAAAGGAAAATGTAGCGACAATCCAAAATACATTTATAGAGTTTGCTTGGGCAAACTATGATTTATGTTCATATGAAATTCATCATGAAAAACTAAATCTGAATTAACTGCAAAATAATTATTACAGTGCCAGAGTATTCTAGAACATTCTCTACGCTATGCCTTCTTTTCTTTCAGTGCGCCTGTCAGGGGTACAAGAGAATCCATGCATGTGTTCAGACACAAGTTGCAGGCTTACGTACAAGAGCATCCTCTCAAGAACATTCGCCATGATTGCCTTGTATGGTATTCGAGGAGCAGAGTAACACGGCAACAAAGCCTCAGAGGGTTGCAGCAGCAGAGCAGCTGGTTATCTTACACTTCTTTCATTGCGACTTCAGCAGCTTATCAGCTGAAGACTCGTCCCAAACCAAGGGCAGGGCGCTGTGTGCAACTCAGCCAGCAGCTCTTCTTTCTCCCAGTGGAGAATCCTCTTAATCACATCCTCTGCCCTCCATTTTGCCTACATGATGAGGAGTAGGTCTGGAAAGTAAGGCATTTTCTCTCAGAGGAAATGTCTTAGTTCTGGCAGCCTTCTACTATTTTGTCTTTGTCTCTGAAATCTGGGGCAAAAAAATGAACTACAACTCCACCGTTCTGGGATCTGTTCCTCATCAGGTCCAGTGCTCACTCTTCCTCTGTGCATGAACCCAGAAGTTTTGAAATAGTATTTACAGTCAATTTGATTTAGGTCCTGCTGTTCAACAGGAAAGCTCAGAATCAAGGTATTTTTAACTAGGGCTTGATTTTAGTGCTTCCCTATTTGTCTCAGTAAAGCGATGCTTTTAATACCAGCAACATAAAGATTTTTGCTCTCATCATCAGGAGCTTCCTTCTGGGAAGAATTTAGCCCACAGCTGTTTTTCTGCTCTAACTGTTCTGCCCTCTGCTCCTTCCACTCATTTGGTCAGCTGATTTGTCCATTCCCAGCCACTGAAATGCTTTAGCTCCTCTTTTTTTTTTTTAACTCTCTCAAAGGCGATGGCTGTCCTCAGTCTCATACTTATCAGGCAAGCTTCTAGAGCTTCTTGTAGTTTTAAAGCCTTTTTTTTTACCTTTTTTTTTTTTTTTTCCCCAAACAGGATGCTTAGACCAAGCTGAAATATATCAGCAGTGTCCACTGTAATGCTGGGGAGTAAGGAAATAAGAAATCAGTCTTCTCACTTTTCCTGCTCAGCTTTGGTGTTGTTTATGTTAGTTTGGGCTTCTCATCCTAACCTACTATCTCAATTGTTTGATTTGGAGGGCTCCTTCACAGAAGACAATCTTGTACATTTTAGGAGCTTCCTTTCAGTGTAGGTGCTTGTGTCCTGTCAGATTAATTCTCATGCAAAATAACAATTTGGTAGAAAATTCTTGATTTACTGATTTTAAGAAAACAACTTGTTCTGTAGCTAGTAGAATCAGCACCACCTTATATTCAGCAGCTTTATGAATGTTGGATTTGCAGATGTCTAAGAAGGTGTAAGTTCCAATTTCTGTTTTTTTCTGTTAAAGCAGCATTCATAACGCCTACCCAGCATGCAGTTGTCCGATGTCTCAGTCTGCTCTTGCTTGTGATGCCACCTTTGCACAGTGGCAGAACAGCAGGAGGGAGTCTCACCCTAGCTACCTGTTTTCAACTAACACCATTTCATGGAAGTATTACTCTCAGTTGGATTTTACTTGAAATAATTCAACTGATTCTAAAGTTAGTGGGGAAGGAGAGGAAGGGGAACAAGCAGGTATGCACCCAGGGATTATATATAGGCGTATTTTCCCTATGAAACCAGGCTAGAAGCTGGTCACAGGGCTTTACAGGGCAAAACAAGAGTGAAGCTTAATACCAAGTCAGAAACAACACCTATGTCAAACTACTTTATGGTCACTGCATGCACCAGCTTAGGTCTTGCAGTTGCTGTCCACAGAAGACACTGTACAGAGCCTCAGTAATTTCACTGATAGCACATCAGAACTTACCATTTTTGTGATGTTTTATCTCTTACAGTACTTGTTTGTCAACAACTCCCATAGGTGTAGATGCTACTTTTTGAAAAGTGTTAATAGGATAAATACTAAAAATAATAATCAGTGATATCAACTAAATATTCCAAATGTCATTACATTTAGTGCAATTGCTTTCATTGATAATTTGTTCCTGGTGCTCTTTTCTGTCCACTGTTTTCCAGCTCTATTTCACGTCTTGTCCTTCTTTATGCTTTGCTTCCATTCTGTCCACCTATTCCCAACTCTTTGCATCATGTACTTTTTAAAAAAAATTATCAGAAACCGACCTCTGTGTAAGGTCTGGTCTTGCAGACAGCAGCTTGGAGAACTCGGCATTAGCGTGTGCTGTTTGTCAGGAGTACACTTCTGAAAGGCGTAGGGAGGTAGGACAACAAATAAGCCTTATGATTTATCACAGAAATTGCTGTTCTAAAGTCAACGTGAAGGGGGGGGGGACGACACACTTATTCTCTGAATATATACTTACACCTGAATGATTTTCTGTTTAAGTGTTATTTCTTAGCCAGAATCCACATAGCTTCATTACACAAAACCAGATGCTGCTTTGAAAAGAGAGAAAAAGGTAAGAATTACATCTCCTACCTCACTACAGAAGCTGGACTGACAATGAACGCAGAAGGCTAAAGCAATTCTAAGTCAGAGGTAAAGCACTGCAACAGTAGATCTAAGTTACCCAACAAGTTTTCTATTTCACCTGCAGATAAGCATTACTTCCTTATTTAACTTTTGCATGATTTTTTGGAGGCTGTGTGGGAGATTGTGTCTTTTCTGTTGCTCCAGTGAATCAGAAAACCAGCCAGAGATGGATAGTAAACTTTGACTTTTGGATTTTTAATTACTGTTCAAGCACTAAGTGATGATTTGGCCACCTAGACTGCCTATGGATTGTGTGTGCCAAAATTAGCTTTCTATATATACAGCGATACATATATAAACCACTTAAATGAAAAATGTATACACTTACTTCAAAGAATTTGGTCCAATGATTGGGAGCTTTTATCTCCTTAGGTTTCCCGGTCTCTCTGCTCCTTCTATGGCAATTCCTCTATCATCTATCGGCACTCAAGCATTCCAATTTCTTTATCGAATCATTTGAAGAAAAAAAATACAGTATGATGCTAGAATATAACAGTGGAAGCAAACCTGCTGCAAAAGAAGGCACTAGTAACGTGTCCTAGAGACCAACCTCAGACAAGCTAGAATTTCTTCTCTGCCCTTGAGGCTCCCTCCCTTTCCTTCCCTGTACCAAAATAACTGACATAAACTGGTGCAAAGGGCAGGGTTTGGGTTTGTTTGGGGTTTTTTTAGTCTTTTTTATTATTACTTCCTTTTTTAAAATTCTAGTGTTATTCTATTTTGTTACAAATATTAAGGACTGTTCTTTAAAATGCGAATTTGTTTTTAATCACAATGAGCCATAAAAGCAAAACAGTGTTTGACCGTAAGCTGCATACACGAGCCTACTGAAAGGTTCTATGTGAGCTGGGGAAAACACCAGAGGCGAGTAGTCTTTGTTGCTCCTTTTGAAAGGACCAGAAGGGTTGATAATAAAAAAATCAAAAAATTCTGAGTTGATTATTATTCTACCATCCCTACTAGCTTCAGACTTCAGGTTCTTCAATTCATGAAGTGTGAGCTTATCAGTTTAGAGCAGTACATGCATTTAAACCAGCAGATGCACGCAGCATATCCCATTTTGCCAGCCAAGTTTCTAAACTCCTTACAGCCAAGGCCTGCAGAGCTTTGGGACATTCTGCCCCCCCTCCCCTTTGTCTTTTTATTCATTACAATTCAAGGTAGCAAGGCCAATTTTAGTCTGCTACTAAAGGACTAGCAGCTACAGTTTTCAACATAGGCGGAGGGCTCTTCGTAACGTATTATGAAGTACTGTCTTTAGAAACCTCACAAGACTTTTGTATAGAAGAGCTCAAATGCACACACACTGTGGACAAGCAATTACATGCCTACCCATCTTTGGCATCTGTGAACAGCTCCAACAAAATCCCATCATTCTACATGTAGCTTTTTGACTTGTTTTACTTTTTAAGGTTGAGATCCAAGAATAAACAAAGTTTAAAAATGTCAGCTGTTTTTTTAATAGATAATTTGCTTTTCATTGTTTTTTATGTTTCGTGATAATAATACATAAAGAACAAATATTCCAGGCTTGTGTAGCTTAAAGATAGCTCAGAGTTTGCTCCAACTCTAACTTTGAAAAAAGATACCAAATACGGAAAATTTAAACTGGAAAGAATTTAAGAAAGTTACAAACAATGAAAGTAGAAGCTTGGATTTAAATTTTACAGTCAATCTTCATTTTAGTGACTGTTCTATTTCAGTATACAGTATATTTAGATGCATACTGTGCATCTAAAATGACAGCTATTATATAAAACTTTTTTTACAATTGCTTTGTAAAAGTATTAATTATTCCTTTATGTAAAAATAAGTTCTGAAGTAATCACCAGAAGCAAACCCGAAAGACAAGAGAAAAGCACTGTGTATAAATGAAGTCTGCTTCAGAAATTTCATCCCTTTATACCCAACTGTTGAATATGAAATGCTGTACCAAACTTTTCAATGTTGCCTGGTTCATGAAGCAATGAATGCATTCTGAAGTCACCATATTTAGAAAGGTAATATGAAAGCACCTACAAAACCAGCAAATCTTACTTAGCTATGTAAATTTACCTGACACCAATCTAGTATGCACTTGACCCTATTCCTTGTTCTGTGTTTCATTTGTAATTGACTACAGCTAGGAACACAGAGAATGGAGCAAGGGTAAGGAATCACTACCACTTTTTGCTACTATCTAGTTACACCCTTTGTATCTTCACAAGTCCTACAGAGTCATGTCCACTGTGAAAAACCAGATGATGCTTTCATAAACTATTATTTTTTTTCTCTTTGAAACTTTTTCAGCAGATTAAAATACACCTCCCTGTACGAAACTAGCTGTTTTCTGAGGCTAGCGCAGTAAGCTGTAGGCATATAGCAACCCCTTGTGGCAAAAATAGTATACACAATAATTAACAACTATTGAAATTTCTTAAGCTACTCTTGATATGCGTCATAAACCTCTGTAAAATCTTAAGTGTTACCAAACAACTGGAGAGTTGGAGAGTCTCTCTTAGCTGGAGAGTCAGCAATACTCAGACTTCAGAATTGCAATCGTTCTTCTCTTCGATTGAAGAGTTACCTAAACATTGGTAGCCTGTTATAAATGAAGTGCCAGGTGGAAATTTCTGTTAATACAATTGTCTAAAAGTTTTTCATTAAAATTCAGCAAGAGTGGAATAATGGCCAGGAACAGAGTTCATGGCCAGGTTTTCCAAGAATAATAAACATGTTATTATGTTGAATCACTGTTCCCTGCATGGTTTTGCTGAATGAAGGGAAAACTATGATTGCTTTCACCAGGGAAGTCAAAGTGCCTTTGCAGCTTACAGTAGCTGACCAAGACTGAGAACAGAGTACAAGCCTGGTTCAGTAGTGTCTTCTGCAGAATGCTGGCAGAGCAGCAGCCCTTCAGCCGACAGTGGCGAGGACGAGGACAAGAAACAGTCAGACAGTGCTGTAGGCCTGGCAGCTCTAATAGCCTAAGGGCAAAAGAAATGGAACCCTTGTATCTGCAGAGAATCCCACCACACCTGCCCTCTTCAAAAGGATTTAACTCACAAGTGGCCCAAAAGCATGAAGTGCATGTTCCTCCAGCTAAACTAAATCAGCTGCAAGCTATCTGTCCTGCTCACGCTAAGTAGGAGGGGATAGTCTGGAAGATGCAGGAAGGGAACGTGAGGAACAGCAGCATGTTGCAACAATGGTCATCAAGGGCAGCGACATTTTCAAAACCAAGAGGTGCTTTACTGTGAGTCTGTTATGGGAGTTACACACCACAGGAACAACCACAATAGAAGTATCACAGGTGACACCAAAGAATTTTTACATTCTAGAAACACGCTCCTCTACCACTGAAACTAAAGACGAGCTCAGCAAATGCTTGGGCTTATGTCTGTACCAGTTACAACTTTTGGGTTTTGTACACCAGGGAGAGGTTACTGTGCTTGAAATGATTTGCAAGCCTGCGCATACTAGAGAGGAACAGGCTGAACAAGTATATCTTGGAAGGGATAGGGGCTTTAAAGAACATTTAATATTTATTTATGAAAATTAAGTCTTTTGTTATAGTTCTCTCTTATTGTAACTTCCCATATTTGCCCTGTGTAATTCTTTGCCATTTCATCTGCTGCAGTTTCACCCAAGAGTCAGAAGTCACATACTCTCAACGCAGATGTACACTTAACAGCAGACCCGATAGTTCATGCCAGACCAGGTAAAAGCTGCACACTGCCCAGTTACCAAACAGTTCTGTCAAGTGTCAAGCACCCCCCAGCCTGGGAGCGTCAGTGCTTAAAGGTAAAGACTTTTCCTTGCCCAAGAGGACATTCATCCCTGCAGAGGAGTCCAGCAAAACATGTGTGTGGTACTCAGGCTGTCAAACAGAATGTGTGACATTATGAAGCTCACCAGTGTGTTGAACCAATCAACATTGACCGAAATCTGTTTTCACTGCTTTCGTTATCACGTGGTTTCAGTCATTCCCATCTCTGTAAGGTGTTTTGAGGTCTGCAGATAAAAACAACTGCATATTAACTAACATGGTGTCCACCAAAATGATGAAATAAAGATCAACAGAACAAACAATTTATTGAAACCGTGCCATTCTTGTTGAACGCCTGCATCATTTGTAATAACCCTCAAGAAGCCTGAAAATACATTTCCTGCAAGGTTTTGATTTTTCTAGTAAGCCAACTGTATTTGTTCCTTATGTTCTGAATTTAGCTGTAATTCATATTTAAATAATGAAAGCAAAGTACTGAATTGAGACTTGAACTAAATAAAGGCAACTCCTTAAAACAGAAGACACAACCGATTCATCACAGTATCATCAATGATGGTGCAAACACAACCCAAAATGACACACAGAATGGAAGGCACAAACAGGATGAAAAACTAAGATGTCTATCATTTAGAAACTCAAAATTTGGTTTTAGTCTGCTGTTTAGCTCTTGTTATTACAAATATTATTATAGGCAGGACACCTTAACAGAAATAAATTAGAGAAAATAATGCACCTGTCAAAATACAACAGGTGAGTAAAAGACTGACTTGGTTGAAAAGGAAGTGCCCTTAATTAAATAATGTTCTTAATTATAAAATATATTTAAGCAGAAGAGTTTAGTTTGTCGTCTATAGAAATTTTCAGATTCCCTACAAATGACACAAAAAGTAATTATGAAATGCTACTTGTAATACCACCAGAGGGGACAACATCCCACAGAAGCAGGAAACGAAACAGATCAGTTGGCAGCATTTCCTGCTCTGCACTATGTGCATCATAGCAGAACAGGAGCTTGTACCTGCTTTACGTTTTCTACAATCATGAAACTGAGTTGATCAAAATTAGACCTGACTTCTTGTTAGGTCTTCTTTATACACCTGAAAATTCTACACAGGTAGAACATGGAAGATACTTTACATTAAAGCAGGCTTTCTGCTAGGCTCTTCGGAACCACCGCTCCATCACTCCAGGCATGTTCTGTACATACACAGATCCCAGGCACTGCTGCAACACGTGCCTGGATTCGTTCCTCCAGGAAGACAGATGCTTCTGAGAAGCCTCTTGGAGGCATATGCTGAGCCTGTGCTACCTAACTGCTGTTTGCTGATACAGCACAAACTACATTTCCAGAACTTCAGTTACTACTGTATGTACTTAGTTCATCTATATAGTATTGAACTTGCTAAATGCGCACTGCACAGAGTGGAATAGATGGCCTTTTAAACAGAACAGTTAGATCTATAAGCAATGACTGTATGACTACCTGATTTATGTCACAGAAGTAGTTTCCTGTAGCTACCTTCTACACTGAGCATGCCGTCCCTACTCTGAACATGCTACTTTAAACAGTTTAAGTAACATTCATTAAAAAAACAAAAAAGAACACAAACCAAACTGCAAAATCAAATAAGGATCTAACAGGAGAGAAGTCCGATCTTTTGGGCCATTCACTGCCACCTGCAGTGATGTTAACGTTAGATCACAATGTGGGTATTTACACAGCTGCAGTGGCGAAGCACTGCAGTACCAGCTCACATTCCCACTGAGCAACCTGCACACAGCTAGGATCATAACGTTTCCAACCATTCCAGGGATGCAGGATAGAAATAAAGGCTCCAGGTATCTCCGTTCCCAAGGTATCCCAGCAACTTCTCACAGCAGGGTGCAACCTACCACAGTCACCCATTTCTGTGGTGTGCCAGGACATGTCCCACCCCTTCCAGGCACCAGGAACGGGTGTTCAAATGATTTCTCCACTCAGGTATACGTCAAGCACAAACTGGCCAGAACAACTGGTTGTCTAGTTAATCTAGCATCCAGGGGAAGGCTGGGGATAACTCGGGAAAAGACAATCTTTTCCTAAAAGATCTCCTTTTGCATTAAATCCTTGGCCAGAATATAAATATCTGTTCAGAAGCAGATTACTTCAGAGAAAGTAATGTTCATAAACGCCTTCAGAATCAGATCCTATAGTTTTTCACTAGCCACTGATTTTCTTCAGAAACAAAAAGGATAAAGACCAGAATTACAAAGATTATACTAACATTCTTTCTGTATGGAGCATATATTAGCCATTGAGATGTTAGAGTGCATGGTGCTATTTTTGGCCTTGATAGCATGAATAATCATTTCACACAATGGACAGCTTTAACTCAGATCATGTTTCGTCATTTACATTCATATTGATACTCCTTTATATACAGCCAGCCTGGGGAGTGGAAAGTGTGCTATATATGCTACAAAAGCAGAACTAGCTGTTTTCCAATCCCGTACCTACAACTTAAATATCCGTAAGTATACTGCTGTTGTTGTCCATGATAACAGTGTCAATATCTTACAAGTAGCTACCAGTCAGTTAAAGAACACGGGAGAAAAAGCAAGGTCTTCTTCATAGGAGCAGCAGTATTTTAATTTTTCCTACTTATTCAAGGTATAACCAAATTACTTATTGCACATACTACTAATCACCACCTCCTGTGCTCATAATTTAATCTTTAATCAACATATAAAGTTATTTGCATTTTATGGATGGTTGAAATGAAGCAGACATTCATGTTAAGTGTTACCACTTAATTCTGGGTAGCCCACCTGGGATCCCTCTATTTAAGAGGGAGTGTTTCATATGTTTGTAACCAATTTCCACTGTAGTCATGTGGAAAGTGCACTATAAAAAGAAGCCTCATTGACACTATAAACATTTTTGAGCATCATCTTTCATACTGAGTAAGTCTATTTGGACTCCTTGACTACAGTTTTAGTGGTATATTCATCTGCAATCACTACCTTAAAAATAACCATCCCAGAAGAATTAAATTCAGAACAAGTAAAAAAAAAAAACAAACCTAGCAGAGACGAGGGCTTACAGTTTCCAGTACTTTGTCAAAATTCATACAGTAAGGGAAGCTGTTAGATTTCTTGGCACCGAATAATTATTGTACACTAGTAAAACCAAGTTAGACAGAAGCCATGATATTTTAATAAAACCGAGTACTTTTCTTATGAAAGTATTTTATTGTAACAGAAATACAGTAAGATACAAGGCACATAACTTTTGATCCTTTTACCACAGTGTGCTAAGTGCTATTTAGAATAGAAACTCACTTTTAAGTAAACATGAGTATTTTAATAAGTATCTTAACATTTCCGTGGTTGTTGAATTATGCAAATTCTTTTAGGTATGAACTTCTCCAAGGCAGGCTGTGGCTTTTGGTGAGCCACTTGTAATGCTGCTGCATGAATTTTGTGGCTCATCTGTAACATTAAAGTGGGAAAAAAAAGTTGTGACAGAATACAGCTTTTCTACTATTCTCTTCCTAAATTCCATCATATGAAAGTAATTTAAAAATGGCAGTAAAACGTAACTCCACAAAAAATTCAAACGATCAATACATAAAACCCATGGTGACTCTGTACATTTAATTACAATTTCTGTTTTCTAAGTGGTATTAGCCTGACTACCTTCAGTAAACTATTGATTTTTTTCCTCCCTTTTTTTAGTAGTTCACAGAATGAGCTGTCAAGATAAGGAAAGCAGAGCAAATAATCAGTATAGCAGAGTTAACAGTAAGTAGCTTCAAATTCTTATTTTCCTAGATTCAAATAATCATCATTACAGTATCTAACTATCACTTTCTGAACTACTGAGGAAGCTTAATGTATGAGATTCTGGAAACCAACAGGAGAAGGAAATGGTAGCTCAGAACACAGGAGACGGGGACAAGCAGACGAGAAACAGGATGAATTGTATCTGTTCTCCTTAACAAACAAGTCTAAGCAAAAATTCAAGATCTACATACTAAAGCTATAATCACATCTGTTGATGAAAGGCTTATGTTGAAATGATGCAACTGATGTTTTACCAGGCTCTATGGATGAGGAACTCTTGTACGCTTCAGAATCTAAAGACTGCATGTGTATGAAAAATAGATGATAACTGTCAGATCTTCAGATTAGCATGCAAATTTAAAGATTGCTTGTTAAATCAGCTCTTGCAAAGTGTAGGTGTAAGAGTCAGCATCAACAGCCTAGCAGGAGATACTGATCAGTTGTAAGCATAATGGTGAATAGAGGAGTCCATATTTGCAAAACAAAATTTTAAATGATCTTGTATTTTCAAGGGAGAAGCCAAGAAGATGCTTCACTATCTAATGTCAGGCCTCAGGTGAAATAGCTGAATATGGGGGACAGCGGAATATGCTGTGCCTGTTGTCCTGGGGATCACCAACAGTAGTTTGACATTAGTCTACCACCTTGGTATCCACTGTGCACTTGTCAGCAACACTACCCACCTCCTTCAAGAAGCTCTCTTTTCAACTTCTCTGGGTTGTACCCTTGCAGAAGTTAAAGCTATTTCCACAGTGGGATAAAGAACCGAAGACTAGGTTTTGTTTTGGGTTGCAATCCCAGCTTTGCCATGCCACAACCTTACTCTGTCACTGGTAAGTCTTCCCCACATTTCAATAAATCTAAATCAAAACACCACTTTAAGAAAAGGACACATCTTAATATCTTACTGTACTTCTCTGTAGCAGGTATATGTAACTGCCCTGGGGCTACCCAGTGTTAAATAGGAATGGAATCAAACACAGCAGAGTAAGGAGAGAAGGCTAGTTACTTTTTAGCCATCTAGCATTTTAGCCACACAACCGCTAAAGAAATCGATCATCTCAAGAATATTTAGTGGTAGATGACAAGCCTACAGATGTCAGATGACAGTAGTAAAAGGAAAATTCACTTTTTGATTTTCACATTTAGCTTTATGGAGAAGCCCTGACAAACACATATCTTGTTCTTCCAGATGTACTTACTTTGCTTAGCGCTTCTGCCAGCAAGACACCCATGTTCTGCGTTCTTGAAAAACTGGCAATAGCACTGTAAAGCAAAAGAAAAAAGTAATTCGCATTTCCATCTTACAGAAACACTTGTCACTTTCACTTTCCAGACTTAATACAAAACATTTTGTAACAGAAATTTAGGTGTTGGAGCTAAATCGTTTAATTACATCAAAGACTATATGATATTAAAAAGAAAAGTATGCTGCCTCAGAATACAACAATGCATAATCTGTGTTGAAGGCTGTTTTATTTAGATGTAGTTTTATACAAAAATCTGTAGATAAAATATGCTTAAATATCTCAAAAGTGGGTTTTTTTTTGTACCCTGTGGAGTAGCTTCACAGAAGCTGAGCACTGATATCCACAACTACAAATCTGACTTCATAATTTTCTTGCTTCCAATCTGACCCATGAAAAAAACTCACCCTCTGCTTTTGGGGAGTATTTCTTTTGACAGCAGCAGTTTGTATATTTTGCACAAGACCATCCCACTAACTTCTTCATATTCCCATGAAAAACAGCCATGTTACCAATATTTCACAAATAAACAATCCAGGGATATGAAATAATTTAGTTCAGCAACAGGAAGAACTGCTTCTGATGATACCATTATTTGCAGTGACATCTCTGTAACTTAAAATAGAGTCAAGAAAAATCGTTACTACCCTTCCACATGGAACCAGACACTTTAAATGTGACTCTTGAAAAGGCAGATACTGCTTTATTTAAGTTAATGATTCCGTAGATCAGGCAAGAGACACATTTCCTACTGAAATTTCAATTTAGCAATTGATAGGGTTTGCCACACTGACAAATGTAAGATATGTAGGATCTGTTTACACCACCAGATACCTATGACTACGGAAAAGACAGCAGCAAAATTACACAGACAACTAGCAATCAATGAAAATAAAAGCCTTCTAACTCCAGAAAAAACACAAACCAAAAAAAACCCAAGTCAAGTTATTAAAAAACAACAAAAGCCCAAGGACACATCAAACTTTGAACTGTTTCTCTTAAATAATGAGGTACAGCCAAATGTAACATCGTCAGAAAACTGTCAGGTAGGCATCTAGTTACTAACACTCCATTACGTCATATATTACATAGCACCTTTAGAGCAAGGATGCTTTTTTTAGCACTAAATTTCAAAGCTCAGCTCGTGCCACGAGCAAACTCAGCTCTGAGTAGCCACTTCAAGCTCTGACAGTGACTTTCCAGCCTATCAGATGATCTCATCTGAATCAGAAACAAAGGCCAGGAGTCTGTATACAATAGCTACAAAACTATTTAAAAGTTTAAAGTTTACAAAGTTCTCTGTGACTGCTGTGATTGCAGCCTGACAATGAAATCCATCATCCCAACAAGGTATGTATACTACATCGAGTAACCACTGAGATGCAGAGAACTAGTAAGCAGGAAAAAAGTCAGTGTTACTGGCTCAGCTTTGTTCCAAAAATTCTAGTTTAGGTTAATGTCCTCCCAGCCAGTGAGGAGAAAAAACCCACAAACAAAACCCACAGTGATTCCTGTAGCCTGCCAAGAAATAGCGTCAATATGTCACCATTAAATATGGCCAAATCTAGCAAATTTAAAAAGTTATCCAGCTGATTACAACATTTTAGAGGAAAAAATATAAAACTACACCTTTGTCCAAAAACTGAGTTCAGCTATCAGTTTAGTCACAAGCTTCCTTTTTAACTCCTGGCAAAATAATCTATTTCACAACGATGTTACCAGATTACAGTACTTTGTAGTGACTGTCAGACATGCTGATGTTATGACTGCAATGTACACACAAACAATTCAACTAAAAAGGAAGCCTTCCTGACAGCAGCTAAAGATGTTCAGAAACATCAGAGCTAAATCTCTTTATCAAAAGTAATATAGGCAACTTAAATCTCAGTGTGGAAAAACAAGTGGGAATCAGAACAAAGTTACCTGGACCACTTATCCATCCTGCCTAATCCAGACTTTTTAAATAGTTACCTGGGTCCTACAGAAACTCCACAGTATAGATGGCTCATTTTTTATAGGTAAAAAGCAACTGACATCCCTAAATCCCCAGCAGTGGAAGGAGTAATTCACAGCTTTCAGGATAATTCCAAGATATGCTTTACTAAAGACAAGATTCTAGAGTTGCTCCCAGTTTAGACAGGCCTCTTCAGCAAGCTATCATGAGGACAATACAAAGACTGCTTGAAGGTAGCTCTGTTCTTAAGAGAGTCAACATTTACTCTTGTTTTGTTTCAGTTTATTTTTATGCATAAAACTAGTCCCAGATCGGGACTACAGGAGAGGCATCTACATCCAGACAGAAACCAGAGCCCACTCCTACAGGTAAAAACATTTGCTTACGTTTTCATAGCAGGATGACAAAGTCATTTTTAAAGCAACAAGAGATTTGTTTCCTACCCATACCTAATCAAAGAATGCTCAACAGTTTCCAAGGGAAAAATGAATTGCAGGCTGCCCTCCTTCTAACGGGAACAAACCCCTCCCCTCCTGCTCTCAAGAGTCTACATGACCAGACTGTACTCTCCTCCTGGAGCTGGGCTGTTGAGCAGCAAAAATTTAATGTTATAGAGGACTAGGAAAAAGCATGCACTAGGTGCAGGAGCACTCACTACAGAAGAATTTCCAAGTTCTGCTCTCAACTTAGACAGAGAAACCTGGCTGGACAGGGTGCTGGGCCATCTTGTCCAGACCGTGCTTTTGCCATGAAACATTGGACCAGATAATCCTTGAGGTCCCCTCCAACCTTGTATTCTATGATTATTTTGAACACTGACAAAAGGGATAAAGGTACTAAATGCACACTAGTTACAATGCTGAGTGGAATTTTAGATCCACCTCCCCAAGCACAGTACTTCAACCATTCCATTTTGTCTTATCCCCACAAATGTGAAGTCTTTTCCTATGAGTATTTTTGCTATGAAACTTCAAAAGGAAGCATCTAGTTCACTGGTGCAGGCAAGTAACATGGCAAGATATGTATATACCATTTTTAGCTGACAAAAGGCTAAAATTCAGGTCTTCCATTTCCTCACAAGTATCCCTATCATCATCTGGAGGAGGATGTGTACACCACTTCCTTGCACAGCAAGGTCACAGCTATCAGGACACAGCACATTTGTTCCAAGAGCGCATCGATATCAGGCTCCTTTGAACAAAATCTTAATGCCACACTGACTAGTTTCTGAACGTCACAGCAATTATGAGGGGTGCTAGGTGCTCTGCAATAGCTATGCAATTCTAGATATGCCCCAAAAGAACTGCAGGCTCTTAAAGGGAACTTTCCGTGCAAAAAAGAAGGTATGTGGTGAGATAAGGAAATTCCAGACTACATAGCCACTGAGTTTAAAATTGTAATAAAAGCAAAAACATGAGTGTCTAAATCCTGTTTAGGCACTGTGTTCCATTTAGGAATTTGGACTCAATGCAATTTCAGGAACACCACAGGTCATTAAAATTTTACTCTTATCCTTAGATTAGACAACTTTTTGTTAAGAGATACTTAAGAAGCATGCATATACTTTAGAAAAACATTGTCTTTGTTTGAAAATGCTGTAAGAAAATATTTGTTTTGATGACCACTTCAACCAGTCACTGCTACCTTACTGTAAAGTAGAAGCATGCCTTCACTTTTAGACCAAAACAGCTTGACTAACCTTAAGAACTAGGAAACAGAAAAAGCCAAATTAGATTTCAGATTGAAATAGGAGATGCAGCCTATACAGGAGATAACAGACTCTTTGTGGGGTGTGGGAGATGGGGGTTTAATTTCCTTCAGAACAACGACAGCCTAAAATTCATTCTTATTTCATTGTAAACTGTTTGATCATTACTTTATCGGGTACAGGTAGGCAACACATTGTTTTAATTTCTGCTCCGTAACACATGACAATAGAGAAGAGATTCAGCCTTTGTCTTTCTTGCAAGGCATTGTCCTTAGGTTTTGAACCTAGGTTTGTCCTTTTGTTTTGCAGTAGATGATTACCTCAAATTTGCCTTTTATTTATAAATTGTACAAGTTAATTCAAGAAGTAAACTCTTCAAGTTTAAGAGCTGTTTTTGTTTTCAGCCTTCAGCCCAACACCTATGAACTTTAGCTATGGGGCTGGGAGGAGAAAGCCGTGCGGTGCAGTACCTTGTCTTTTCTTTTCCTGGAGGTTTAGCATGTTTCTCAACAGGTCCATTTTCTTGCTTCTTAGACACTCGCATACCCCCAGCTTTGACTGCAAGAAGAAAATACAACTTATGTAAAAATATCTACAGAATTACATACTATACTACACACACACTTAGAGAAGAAAAAAAATACTTATACCCCAGATAATTGTTAACAAGAAATCATCTTTCAATATTTAACTCTATACTTCACTTTTAAACACACACACACAAACACAGACAGAAGTAAGCCAAAGAGACCCACCAAAGCCTTTAAACTTCTGTGTCATAGCACACTCAAATCAACTTCCAAATACCAGAACCAAGAAGTTAGGAGTGGTTTTGGTCACTGCTAGCTACATTAAATCTTAATGCCTTATTATGTCAATATGCATTCTTCTCCCCTAAATGTCAGCTGTAATAGTTTGCATTTTAAACTTTAAAAAAGCAGAACAAACCAACCTCTAAACAATTTCAGGTTTTCAAACAATGTCACTAACAGGAATAAAGGTTTCATGATTTGCTCAAGGTATTCTAGAATAAACCTAATAATGCAGACAAGAACCAGCTGCATACTTATCTTGTACTTGTGTTCTAACAAGTTTAATTATATTTTATTAAGATACCTGCCAATTACAAAACTAATTAGCACTAATTAAGCTACAGGCAACCTAACAATAACAATTTAAGTACTAAGGCATGTCAGAAAATCCAATTCTGAACAAAGAACATGTAAAGTTATCTAAAACGTCTTGTTGAAAGAAATATTTTCTCCCTATTCATGAGGGGTTTTTTAAGTTTTAAAACTGTGAGTAAGAAAGAACAAACTTGCTGTGTATTTCCCATTATTTAAAGACGTTTCTTCATCTTTCAGCAAGGTTCCTTATTATAATGAATAATAAAGACTAGAGTTTTCAAACTCCAATATTTTGGGATAGGAGTGAATAGGAAATGGAGAAAAGTTTCAAGAATTACTCAGCTAAATAGCATGAGAAATGTATTAGGCCATTTTTGGGTGAGCAGATATGTCCCTCTGTGACCAACACCCAATGCAAATTGGTGATAACACCTAACTGATCAATGAAAAGCCTCCTCTGAAATGGAAGCGTCAACCATTTCCAATTATCTACCAGTAAAGAGAATCCAGATTCTAAATACCCTCAGCTCACAAGGTGTGAAACTCATGTCTTTGTAAGGGGGAATTAACATGAGAGGTATCATTTTAAGTAAGACTAGCAAAGGTTTAAAAAAAAAAAAAAAAGAAAAAAAAAAAGAGTAACACAAAAAACCCCTGGAATATTTCAAGATCTCAGACTCATCTCTTCTTGACGTCACGTCCCCTTTATAACAAGTTCATCCAGAACACCAGTATAAGTTATCCCAAGTATTCTTCCAGAGCTTGTTAGGTGCTCAGATTTTTTTGGCTTTTTAGGAATGAGTCTAATGGCAAATGGGAACCCAACTAAAATTCTGAAGTAAATAAAAACCGTAACTGAACTGAGATCCATGACTTTTGGTTTGGGACCTTCACCAAGCACACACGTGCAGGACTGGTGATTTCTAGATACAAGCTTTTTTTATAGTTTTCATTTAGCAGGGTGAAGATATCCAGACACACAGGGAGGCAAAAACATTTTGACACTACGAAGCTTTACAAAAAGCACAAAAGGGAGCTAGGGACAGGAAGGAGAGAGATAACCAAAATGAGAAAAGATCTTTAAACACTAAGTGGCCAACCAGGAATTGTGTCGAGTACAACAAGCCCACAGAAGAAAGTTATTTATAATAATTACAAATAATGCATGACTTATTTCAGTCTTTTCACTGTCTTGAAAATAGCTCCTAGTAGCAGCTGTCAAACCTGCTGAAACACATCCATGGCAGTGGAAGACTTAAATATGGATGCTTCTGGAATGCACCAGAAAGCTGTTTTGTAATTTCTTTTTTTCACAGCACTTAAGAGAGATGTCAAAGTTTTAATAGAGTGTTGAATTTTTGGATTTTTTTTATGTGTCTTGTTAGCCATGTAATCTAACAGTGAAGAGTTAATAACTAAGTGCCAAAATCTTTACTAATTTCCATATTAAAAACACTATGAAGAAGGAACAAAAAAAAAAAAGAAAAAACTAACTGCCTTCTTACACCCCCCCCCCAAAAAAAACAAAACCAAAATAACCAAAAAAACAAAACCCAAACTGAAAACAACGGCACTGAGCTCTGTTGAATCCCGAGGTTACTGATGGGTACTATGGTCAGAATAAAGGCGCCCACCTTCAACTGGCTTTGTTCACGAAGAGCGTAGTTGAAACAACTCATTCCCTGCCACCCCTACTCCTCTGCCAGACGGTCACCTCCACTACAGCAACAGACGAACCTTGCCAAGATGCCCTCTACTGTCACGTAAATTCACAATAACCAGCACCGACACTCGGTCACCGGCTGTACCGGTGTAAAGGCCCTCTCAGGTGCAACTCAACTGTCCCCACTCCGCACGAGGGGCGAACAGGCAGGCACAGGAGCCCGTCACCGTCCAGGCACGCGCTACAGGCCAAGCCCCGGGCCGCTACAGCTGCCCCGTGACAGGGCAGAGGTCAGAGCGCCGTGTCCAGCGCTCCTCACCCTGCACCCAACGGCACCGCTCAGCCAGAGGAAGAGCTCCAAGGAAGGGCGGGGAGAACACACATGCACAAGAAGTTTTTCACGTTACGATAGGAGGCGAGGAATAAGACTGGAACACTAAAACACCCCACTTCATCAGAACACCGATACAGACCACAACAGCCCACTGTTCACGCCCGGGCGAGCCGAGCTCCCGCGGACGCCCCACGCGTGCTCCTCCCGGAGAGTGTCCGGGCCCGGCGGCGGCAGGAGAAGTGGACGCGGCGGCCACGACCGCTCGGCGCCCACCGGCCCCCGCCCTCCTCTCGCTGCCGGCGCCGCTCCACAGCCCCTCAGGCCTCGGCAGGGGCGGCAGCGCCGGCTGCGGCC
>Ga0065711_1037566_pt1 | contig 19702 bp, 16 predicted proteins | sample Hoacrofraction12_FD_59098 | JGI IMG/M metagenome (GOLD analysis project Ga0065711, IMG submission 59098) | Hoatzin crop microbial communities from Cojedes, Venezuela - Epithelial fraction 12 v2 (version 2) | ecosystem: Host-associated > Birds > Digestive system > Esophagus > Crop | place... | reverse complement strand
TCCTCCACCAGTCCCTCCTTGTTTGTTAATACAAGGTCCAGCAGAGCGCCTTTCCTTGTTGGTTCCTCCACCACTTGCATCAGAAAGTTATCATCGATGCTCTGTAGGAACCTCCTGGATTGAGCCTGCCTAGCTGTATGGTCTTTCCAGCTGATGTCAGGGTGGTTGAAGTCCCCCATGAGAACCAGGGCCTGTGATTGTGAGGTTGCTTGCAGCTACCTGTAGAAGGCCTCATCAACTTCCTCCTCCTGGTCAGGTGGCCTGTAGTACACACCCACCGTAATGTCACCCGTGTGACCCTGTCCCTTAATTCTAACCCACAAGCTCTCAACTCGTTCCTCATCTGCCCCCAGGCCAAGCTCAATGCATTCCAGTTGCTCCCTCACATACAGAGCAACTCCACCACCTCTCCTTCTTTGCCTGTCTTTCTTAAAGAGTCTGTAGCCATCCATGACAGCATGCCAGTCATGCGAGTTGTCCCACCACTTTTCTGTGATGGCAACTAAGTCGTAGCCGTCCTGCTATATAATGGCTTCCAGCTCCTCCTGTTTATTGCCCATGCTACGCGCGTTGGTATAGACACACTTGAGCTGGGCTGTCAATCTCACCCCTGACCCCGGCACACCAAGCCTGGGCTCGTCCCTAGTGAGCTGGGTGATGTTCTCTTCCCCCTTCGAACCTAGTTTAAAGCCCTCTCAATGAGCCCTGCCAGCTCGTGGCCAAGAATCCTTTTTCCCCTTTGAGATAGCTGCGATCCACCTGTTGCCAGCAGGCCCAGTGCTGTGTACACCTCCTCGTGATCAAAGAAGCCAAAATTTGACCGATGGCACCAATCCCTGAGCCACCTGTTATTCAGGTGAGTTTTCCTGCCCCTTTCCGTGCTGTTCCCTGCCAGTGATGGGATGGAGGAAAACACCACCTGCACCCCTGATCCCTCAACCAGTTGCCCCAGTGCCCTGAAGTCCCTTTTGATGGCCTTGGGACTTCTTTCTGTTATCTCGTCCCTGCCAACCTGGATTACCAAGAGGGGGTAATAATCAGAGGGCCGGACCAGACCAGGGAGTTTCTTTGCAACATCCCTAACCCGGGCCCCAAGGAGGCAGCAGACTTCCCTGTGGGATGGGTCCGGTCGGCATATCGGGCCCTCTGTTTCCTTCAGAAGGGAATCACCTATGACAATCACCCTTCTAAATCAGGCTTTTAAATTTGCAGGGGCTGAAAGAAGACCTGCTACAATTTTGCCGACACGTAAAAGGGGGCATATGTGACTTTACAGTGAAGCTCATGGTAAAGTACATCAAAACTCTGTCTAGACTCAAAGTATCGTCTGTGGTAATATGCATGAAAAAACAGCAAAAACTTCCCCAAGTGCAGTGTTCTTTGTGTGAAACTCAGCACTAGGCATACACATGACATTCAAGAAGAAAGTGAGATGGAGGATTTCATGCTCGGTGGGATTCTGGATTTTATAATCAGTATTGGCTTTGATTTACCCAGAAAAACTGCACATCATTTCTCTCAGGCCATCAGCAAGTTATCTAGTAATAGAGAAGAGACAGAAAAACAATTTTCCAAATCTTAAAAGGGACGAAGTCACTATGGGAATGAGTTCAGAGTGGTGAGGAACAGAGTGAGAGACACAACCAGATATGCTGCTGCCACAAAACACCACGCCTTCAGGAATCAGCAACACAGCTACATTCCCTAAACAACCTCACGCTTGGAAAAGTACAAGCAATAATCATACAAAGGTAAGTCACCAAGCCCAAATAAAATTCACCAGAGAGAATAAGCACAGACTGAAATAGAAACTCACTAACAGATCAGCTGGGATAACTCAGTTAATTCCAAGGAATTCTGTAGAGTTTTCTCACATTAATATTCAAAAGTCATTAGTTTGAGGCTTCTGGATTTGTGAAATGATGAATACCTGCAGGCAAGACAGAGAAAGCACTGCAGTGACAGACAGCATATACCTCTAAAATATATAATTTGACCTCCATTTAAGGAGCAGAGAGTGAACAGGTATCATCTGCCAGGACTTCAGAAAGTCTTACCGTGAATGGGTTTTGCTTCCTGCAGTAATCCAAAGTGCATGAAATGAGCTAAAAACCTAAGGTTACTGTATGGGACAGAAGGGTTTCATGGAGGTAGGAATCCAGTGACCACAGCCGTGGTCTTCTAAGGTGTCTGGACTGTATCCACAGGAGACAAATACTTCATGAATGTCCTGTGCAACACAAGACTGAGCCACACTCCTCTTCTAGCAGACAGGGGGATCTAACACATAACTTTTTCTTGTCTCCACTGCACCGGAGCCACTACTGCCCTTTGGTTTGCACAGTTTCTATTTTAAGGGTCTATGAGTTCATCCATGCACTGTACTTGCACTTGCACTTGCAGTTCCACCCATCAAAGAAAGAGAATTAGTTCTGATGTCTCTGTAACAATATGAAGATGAAGTGTTTCTCTCAAGAAAAGATGTTAAAGACCCATAAGGTAAAAACCAAACCAGACTTTTTAGTAAAGATAAAGAATTATTTACCTCCTGGCAGAGTAGAAGGAAACTGCACTGCTTACCAGGGTATGTGTGTGCAAATAGTGTCTTTGGTTTCAGACTCTCAGTCTAATTTCTCTGTCCAATATCTGCATCCTTATTAAGAGAAATACATGCCTAAATTGAGACAGAGTTTCATAAGAAGATATAGGTATTACTTAGGTCACATTTAGGTAAAGCCTTCCTCCAAATAACAGATTTTTCACTGCAGCAGTGAAACGAAACCAAGACAATTAAAGATGAGTTTGCTTTGCATGGAAGGTATATTTTCCAGCGGGTTTTTTTCTCACTTCTATATAAAACATAACAATCATTCATTATGCTTTTGAAACTGGTATGAAGAGATAAATGGACAGTTCTGTCCTCTTACTCAAGAGCACCAAGAGAGTGGGTCCATTTCTTCTTGTGTGCAGGACAGTTTCCCAGCCTGACCACCACAGGTGTATCAGTTGCAGCATGCTTTTTTCAAATCTGTTTAAGATTTCATACACCGTAATGATATAATCCCCTTCACACACCCATGTCCTGAAATATTTTATGTGGTATAAAGGAAGGAGGTACAATACCATTACTGAGGAAAATTACATAATGCACTTACCATAAATCATTTCAAAACCAATTGCTGTCATTGTAAACTTGTCTTAATTTAGTGGATTAATCTTAATCTTGTAATACAAATGCCATCCTGCAGCCTGTAAAACAAGCTATCAGCACTTACATGACCTGAACAGTACATTTAGCATTGTAAACTACAACTTATAATTAACTGGCTATATGTACATGCAGTAGGCCGATATCTGCCAAATTACCTACTATGGTTTGCCCTTTAGTGCCTTAAGTACAAATATAATAAATAAAAATGATCAGTGCCCTGTTTTGGCATGAAATTTATTTTCAAAATATGCCATTTTCATATATAAAGTTGCATTTGTGTATTAAACTGAAGTGTCTCACCTCAACAGCTACACAGCATGAGATTGATTTATTTTGTAGCTGGAAAGGACAAACTTGGAATCAAGAAAGAAGACTGTTTTCTTCCAGAAAGGCTCCATGTCAGCAGCTGTCATTCTTGCCAACACAAAAGGTTTCTCCTCATACCCACCCAGTCACAGAAATGTGCTCCCAGGGACAGAAGGGCACAGATTAAAGAAGAGAAGAGGTCTTTTAAACAGATGACGTAGAAAGGAAGGTCCTAGCTTTTCATGTAGCACAAGCTGCTGTCAGAGTAACATAATTTCCCAAACAGGTTCCCAGCCACCCTTGGAAGAAATAATAGTCACAGTGAAATGTGCTGCTTCTGGCACAGCTTGCCCAGGTAAAGAATTTTCTCCCCCACTGCTTGTCCCTTCTACACATCACAGGCTATTGCCTCCTAAGAGCTATAGCATAACACGATCATTCCCTATCTTAGTTCAACGAAGTTTGAGCATTAGCAGAAGTATTTACTAGCAGTGCTCTTCCAAACCAGTTTCACCAGCCTAGTCACAAATTATACTGGAACTACAAACTATTGCTACAGCTAAGTAAACAGACTTACTCAGTATAAGAACCCACAGTATGCTTCAGGGTGGTTTGCACCCACCTCCAGGGGCTCTGACTTTTATGAAAAGTTTTTCCAGTTCTTTGGGAAACATCAGGCCAGTGCTTAAGACAGAGATCCTACCATGTCACATAGGTCTCCGTGAATGTAAAACGTAAGCCGAGTTTCAGAGTCATAATCCAAAGCATGTCTTGCTGACTTTATTCTCAAATAAGAGAGACAGGCAAATAAACGATGGTTGTATTGTGGATTTTTCCACTCAAAGACAAGAGGCTAAGCAATTTAAGATTTACACCTCCCCATTGCTGCTCCTTTCTCCCTCCCTTCCACCACAGGAGCCCAGGTCTGAGCAGGCATAAGTTCAACTACTTGTAGAGAGTGCTCTGCAGTCTCCAGGGTACCCTTACAAGTGAGCAGGCAAAACTGCTTGCAACTACAGTGTCATGAGTTTGCTGCAGACTAAAGATGCAGGGTAATTTTAAGTGCTTTTTTTTTTCTAAGTTGATATATTTTTCTGCTGTCCACTTTGGCACTAACATATCAACATGAATTGAAAGCAGCTTCATGGGAAGACGTAAAGGGAATGTTGGCATCTATAGAGTACCACCTGCTGGGCTTCATACAGGAAGGCATCAGGTTTGCACATAGATTTTGGGTGCCTAAACTTCACAGCCCAGTATCAGCTATGTTCGATGTCTTCTGGACACAGGTGAGGAGATGCAGAAGAGCTGACGATAGCACCAGCTGCAGAAACATGCCAGCTAGTTTGGTAGCTAATCCAGAGTACATCACTCAAGAGTTTCTCCCTTTCATAAGCCCTTCTGCCCATTTTCTCAGTGCCTGTTCATACACCAGAGTATAACAGTGATGTATCTGTTTGCATTCTAGACTTCCTCACACATCCTGCCGGGGCTGCAAGGGCTACATGGGGTTGCTTATGGGTCAGAGAAATTAAATCCTGTTTCCCAGCCCTTTACACACCTGAAATGAATGCAGAAATTTTGCCTGTGATGTTCTGAACCGTAACTGTGAAATTTCATAAAGTGTGGCAGTTCCTCAAGATCTAGGGATGGAATTTTTTATTATTGCTTTTGAAATAAAATTCTTGTTAGTGCCTCAGAAAACCTTTCTGTATCTATAAGTGACATCAGGAAGAAAATATCACCCTTCTGTGCAGTAGCAATTCTCCATTGAATTAACCACTACATAGCAAAATCTTTGTGCTGGGGAGCAGGGATATCTCCACAGATGTCAGGGTTATTTCCACTGAAATACTCCATAGCTGTTCTCTGAAATGAATGTAGTCAGCAACTTGAGGCAGCCTGTTCCAATGCCTGACCACTCTTTCAGTAATGAATTTTTTCCTAACATCCAATCTGAACCTCCCCTGACACAACTTGAGGTTATTGCCTGTCGTCCTAAATTCCTTAACGAGTTTAAAGTTACTGGGGAAACAATGTGCATGCAGTTCATTATTACTGTATGCATAAAACAAAAGGCAAACAACTTTAAACTGGATGTATTTTGTAGTGCTCAGTAAGTGTCAAATTAAAATACTGCCTGAGAGTTAACCACTGCAACACTATGACTATGCAAAATGAAGGCCTGCTTATCAGTGCGTTATCAATGTGACCGTTTTCTTGGAGTAGTACTGAGGAGGGTGCCCTCACCCACACCGAATCAGCCAGAAATTCAATATGACAAGTAAGTCCTTCTAGTTCACCATGAGATCCTCAGGCCTAGTTAGGATCAACAACTTATGTATACATCTTTTGACAAAACTCTTGATTAATAATGTTATTGATAATTACCGATGATACTTCTGTGAAGAATGCCACATCTGTAGAAAGGTATTTCAAATGCAGTAATAATTTGCCCTGTTTGGACATGTCCAGAGAAAACTAGGTTATTTCCTTGCCCAGCTGTTCTTCAGTTTCCAAAGTCAAAGCAGAGCCTGCATGTGACCTAAATTCATCCAGCGATTTTTTTTCAGTGTGAAAGGTTTTTAAAGGTGAAACCATGTCATTGTATTTGCACGCAGGAGAATTTGGTAGTTTGTAAGACATACAAATTGGCTTCATTTTTCCCAAGATTGTTAAGAAGTATCTAACTTAAAGAAAATACAATCTGCAAAAAAATGAGCTTTTTTGGAATCACACTTCAAATTAATTTTACTAGTTTTACTTCAGAAAGAGCCTTCTAAATAAAAACAAATAAATAAAGTGAAGCTTACAGATTTGGGTATCCCAGATATTCTCCTTTTAAAGGCTAATTTCTAAATCCTTTCCGTAAGAAACATTAGAAACTTTGAGATAATGGGGATGCCAGAAAAAGTCTGGGGATTAAGTTGTTTTCTTTTCCCCTCTTACATGAATAAATACTAGCCATCCAGTATATTGCTTTCAGCGTATTTCACTCTCAGTTGTTAATAACAAGATCCCAATAAAAATACAAAGTCAAAGGGAGGCAAGAATCACCCTGCGACTAGACTGTGACGGCGTACAGGATCACCCAGGTTAATCTGGGTTTGGCACTTTGATGGAGCTAAGTGCTGGGCAAGATCTGATGGCACATGAGATAATTAAAAAACATTAGAAGGAGGACTTCGCATTTTTGCATTTTGCATGAAGCTTTAATGACTCCCAGGGCATTAGAACACATCATGTATCTTGTTGAGAGAATACAAACCTGGTGTTACAACAAAATAATTGCTCAATTAGACGGTGGGGATGGGTGAAGAGGGAGAAGGAGGATTAATACTTATTTTGAATTATCTGAATAGTCTAAGGAAAATATAATTTAAAGAAGTCTATATATATTTTTAAGAGATGCCATGTTCACAGTTAAAGAAGCAAATGTCTCTGTTCTCAGGCAGTTAAACAAGAAGAGTGCTGACCTTCAGTGTGCTTTCAGTAAAATAAATAAATAAAAAGGACCATATAACTGATTTCCTAAAGGCAGTTGAGATCAGTCTGAATGAATTATATGGTGGATAGCAGCTGCAAATGCAAAATAATGAGAAGACAACATCCCAGATTTAAAGAACATATAGTCAGTGGGCAAAGGGAAATTGATTACCCTGGCTCAAATGCATTGCGGTAATACTGAGAAGAGGGACGTCTACTAGAAATTTTTACAAAGCACTTTGGAATTTATTTGTATGCATTTTTATGTAGATAATTATCTTCAAATTGGTACTGAGGCTCTGCTGTAGGAGTAGTGGATGCCACTGATATTTTCTTCTCATCCCAGTAGAGAACCTTGATGGGGTTAGCAGGAGAATAAGGCTGAGCATAAGGCAGAGTCCTAAGAAGAACACAGCCTTGCAGAAAAGCAACCACAGAAAGAAAGGTGTGAAGGCTCAGTGTTAAAAATCCATGGACATATGTCCTCTACAGATGCAGCTGTGCAAACCAAAGCTGTAACTGCATTTGGTTGCCTGCCCAGTGCCTAACACAAACGCCTCCCTGGCCTTTCCAGGTGAGTCACAGAGAAGTGGAATCCTGTAAAGGACTTGGCTGGCTTTGAAAAGAAGCAGCTCTGAGACAGAGATATCTTCCTGTGAAAAAGTGGTGTAAACTTAGAGACAACCTGCTAATTAGCTGAGGGGAAACCATGGAAGCATGCTTATGGAAGGAGAAAGGGACGATGCTCAGGGAAAGTGGTTTTTATTTAAAAGCATGTACTGTATGTATGTGTGTACGCATGATGAAAATAAAAAGATTGAGTTGGGAGGAGAATAAAACAATGGCAAATACATACTTCTGCACAGAAGGCAAATGTGAGAAAGAAGGTGGATGTTTGTATGTCTGCTCAATATATTTTGCCATTAATATTTTGAAAGGCACAAATACCTGTAATGAAAGTTCAGATCTGCTTTACTAGTTTTGTAGGACAAAGGTTACAAAATAATATGTTGGAAAGTAGATAAAGGTCTCTGTCTGTATTTCTTTGATATTTGACACAAATAATTGTTTTCCTTTTGCCACATTACTACAAAAATATCTTAACAAGTGAACTAGGCGGCTTGGGATTTTTTGTTTATTCTTCAAAAACTTAAAAATAATCACTTCTTGATGAAAGTGATGACCACAATTAAAACACACCTCCCTGTACTCCTTGATCTAAGGATGATTGTTCTGTGCACTCAGCCAAGCTCCTCACCCTGCCAGACACCATAGTACCCGTGGAGGCTTCTGGGCCAAGCTGCAGAACCCACTGAATTACTTCAACCTCAAGCAGACAAAACTTTCAGCTAATTTTATGTCACTCACGAAAGATAATTCCCAGTTAGTGGAAGGAGAAAAGGCCCAAATTTATCTGGGGAGAAAAAAATGATGCTTCCCATTTCTAAGCCTTAGAATAGTGTTGTCATACGACACTAATCCACACCTTCCCTTTACATGTAGACTTTTCTTTCAGAGCAACTTCAAAACTCATCTCTACCAGTCACCTTCACCACTAAACTTCTGAACTCTACATCATGGTCTTGTCTTTACTTCTAGAGAGTCTCCATTTCAGGCTTCTCCGGCGTGAAATCAATGATGTCTCTTGAGCTCATTCAGCCTGCCATCATCATCCAAAAGCCACCTTCTGGATAAGCCTGTACCAGCCATTGTACATGGCTGTGCCTGTGTCTCTCTGAAAGAGCCGTGTATCTCCACCAAAGACAGTTTCCTATCTAGCCATGTTGCATAGATATGCTGGGATGCCACAATGGTGCATCCTACTGCATTTGTGTACAGGCTTGTACTCCCGGCTGGAACAGAAAAGAATGTGCATTGTGCCTGGCTTGAACCTTTCTCCAGTTATACTGGAACAGCTGCAGAGAAGCAAAAAGGTACAATCAAGATTTCTTCTTGGTTTTGATGCCACTGTCAGCCCCAGTTCATGGTGTTTTGCTTCACAAACAGAACTAGCTATTTTTTACCTACTAAAACCCTGCATAAACACTGCAGTCGCTAATCCTCATGTCTGTGGAAAGAAAAAACATCGAAGTCACAGAAGTTAACCCTAAGCCTTCCTGAAGTTTTGCAGCTTTTGGGAGGCACTGTGGGGAATGTTTACCCCAATCCCAGTTTTAGGGACCGTAATTCAGATTATTAAGTGCTTGGCCTCAACAACGTGCATTGCAAAGGCCTACCTAGCACTGCTTCTCTGAGATATCTCATGTTATCTGGTCAGAAAGAAAACTGTATTCCTAAATCCCTTGCAGTCCACTTTGATAGATGACCCTTCCCTTATCTTTGCCAATCTTTCTTGTATTCCCACAGGACGAGACCAGCTTTATGGCTAACTGGATCTTTATAGGACTAACACAGAGCAGACGTGGTGTGTCAGAAAGAACCTGTGATATTTCCATAACTTAGCAGCAATTTGAATTACAGATTCAGACAAATCAGCCTGCTGTCTCTGGTTTAGAGTGGTATTTGCATTGAAGAGTCAACTTCTCAGGAATGAAGTATGCATATATATTTCTATATATATAGAAAGCAAAGGGAGGAAAACAGGAGGTTGATTAAGATGCAAGTGTATGTATATAACTGCCACAATGTTTTGCCTTAAAGTACATTTGCCATGGCACATCAGGCCATTGAAACACATTGGTGCGCTGTAATGCTCAGCTCACTAAGATGCTCCAGCTGTGTAGGAGGTGCATTTCTCCCCTTAGGCCATGGCCTGCCCCTCAGGCTGTCCAGGGACCTCCCAGAGATGGGCAGTTCAGCAGGTGTATCACACCCATGGCAAATAGCAGGTAATTCTGACAATCATTTCACAAGCATAGAGGTTGTTATGCCCTTTTCTGTCAGAATTTGGGAAAGGATTTTGTATTTCTTTCTAATATCTGTGAAATCCTCTTTCCCTTAAGGAAGAATGGGGGAGTGGCAGGAGAACCAGACCAGTTTTTGTGGCTCTTGCTACAGTCCCTTTCTCCCTGCAAGCAGCAAAAAAATAGCTAAGAGTTCTCCATGTGGGCAGAACAAAAGCTGTCACTTTGATTTCTCCTGGATGCACAACTCAAAATGTTCAGCGAAATGCAGAGCTTCCCTGCAGCTAATCCCTCCCACCACTCTCCACTGTTGCAGAAAGGCTGCTGACATCCTTCCCAATGACAATGACTTTCTGGCCACAAGAAAGATTGGTCGCAGTCTCGTGGATACCCGGGAACCTGAGACAGGGGGCCCCACAAATCTAGTGTGGATCTTTGCAGGTGGCAGGGGAGAAGTAACATCATCAGGGAGGCTAAATCCTGCCATATCATTACTATTCCAGGCCCTCCATATTCAGAAGAGGGGAGTAGCACAATCCTGTAACAAGATGCAGGCTAAGCAAAGAAAACGTAATCATTGCTTCTTCTTCTACTACCCGCCCAAGTTGCTTCAGCATGGCTGGCTCTCACACAGTTGGTCAGTAAGTCAGTAAGCCAGCCCCAGTGAGTTGACCCACTAAGAAATCTTGGGATGGTAGTAATGGAACATTCTACTGTCTCTCCAGGCTCAACACGTAGAGGAAATACATACCAGGTTCATAGTTCACTCCCTGCTCCATGCAACTGCCAAGGAAGATGAGTGTCACAGTCATTCGTTGTCTAACCCATGCCCATACAGCAGGACCTCCTTCGAAAGACACACCCAATCCTCTCCATAGACAGATACTAAATTCATTAAAGAAGGCAGCCAGAAGATGAGAACAAATCTTGAAGTCTGTGGGATATGCTTCACACAAGAAGACTTACATCCTGCTTGCACAGTGAATTCACCTTCCTCCACAGAACAGGCTCTGGTATAAAGTATCAGGATATTTGTGTTCAGATTTCCCTGGAGAGAGTGAGTTTCCAAATAAATTGGATGCTGCATTACATCTCTTTTCCACTGGGGAGGAGGGGGAGACAATAAGTTTAGAAACAAACCAAGAGTGACCTAGACCACAAAAGAAAATGAAATCAGAGGAAGAGTAGGGAAGGCTCATAATAAAATCATATCCCTTTGAAGTCACCTTCGCTTACATACTTTTCCCTCTAGCTGCAGCCATTTTGCAGAGCTTTATTAAAATAGCATCTCTGCAGAGGAATTACTTAAAAGAGAGAAGTAATAGATTTTTTCAGAACCAATGAAAACAAACCCCCTAGAAACAAGAGCAGTTTTCTTTCCCAGACAGGAGTTCTTTAATTCCTTTCTCGTCTTCATTCATCACAGGGATGAGACGGATCAAATCACAGCAGAGGTCTGTGATGGTGCTGCCAACTGTCTTGGGAATGCACTGGCCAGCCAACAAATTAGTTAAACAACCAAAGACACTGCTGCTAATGCCCTGCAACCATGAACCAGGAGGCAACAAATATCCTTTTTGAAGCGTGTAATGGGGGCAATGCTGAAAAAAAGCACTTCAGCGACAATTTTGTGTTGTTGGTTTGGGGCAGCATTTCAACAACTTGAACAGGAGGAGGAGTGGGAGGAGGTGTCTCTGTGGGCAGCTTGCTTTCTATGGGAATAAAGCAGAGCAGATGCAACCCTTGTATGCAGCAGATCACATTTCCTGGCACACTGAGATATTTGAATTGCAGATTTATGGCTCTTCCTAGTTCTTTCTTTTTGGTTTTATTTTATTGAAGTGTCAATTCTCGGGAGGTTTCTTTTGCTGTTTTTTGTATAAAGTATACGACAGGCAGGAATGAGATGCAATCATATTGGAGAAAAATGGGAATACTAACTCTGCTTCCAAACATGAGTGAAAATTACAGGTAGTACCTTACAGGCTAACTTCTGCAGCTTTCCTTGCTCTGTGAGCACGTGCATGAAGGAATTTTACCTTGTTTCTGCAATAATAAAGTGTTCCACCATGTGCTGACCGCTATGGCCTTGGCTTTCCATAAAATAAATGTCTTCAAGACCTCTAGAAGCAGCGAGAGGATATCAGCAAAAGCAAAAGTGGACCTAATTCATTATGTCTCAGTCTTCACGGCTTTCTCTCCAAAAAAAAAGTTTCATTTGGCAATAAGCAGTTGCTTTCAGCTTGACAACTGGTTGCCAGACATCAGGACAAGCTGCCCTTTACAATACCAAACATAAGTCCAAATCCCTACAATGACTGTATCAATAAACCTATATCCTTGGATGCTGGGTGCAGTCCTGTATACTATGTGACCTCTGAAAGGCAACTCAAAAAGCCAGAATAAAAGTCTGTTTCACTGCTTTCACAGTCAAAAGCATGATATCTGTTCCAATGATGCAGTTGGTCAGAGATTTATGGCTTGAGTTTTCCTTCCCAGAACTGTCTGTCCAAAAGCAATGTGAATAACAAGAGAGCATGAGATTTTTTAACACTTCCCAGCTGGACTTTCAGGGTAGGTTTCTGGTAACAGGTACTTGAATATCTAGGGAAAAAGGAACGCTTGCTGAAAGCTGGAGCTGTATCACAGTTGGGTCAGCTAGCGCTACTGCTGCTGCCACCCTTCATGAGTGTGACAGGCAAAATATAAACATATCAGCTATTGCTTATCCACGAAATTTAATAGATATGGTGATCTGAGACCAGTTCTAGTCCATTGGGCCCTTAGAGACCACCAGAGACCAGGGCAGGCTGAGCACATAGGACACACTGCTTAGCAGGTCTGTGGGAGCACTCTGAAGATCTTCTGCACCGTTTCTTGGGATTGTGAAGAGAGTGACCCCTGAGTGAGACCCTCATCCTTGACATGCTTGTGCCACATGTACTGCCTCGGGCATGGGAAGGAACTTGGGAATGGGGAAGATCCAAAAAGAGGAAAGTGATTTGATAGCACAATGCAGAGTTCAGTGTTGTCTAGAATTGCTTGACTGCAGCAGTGATATGAGCCTTAACTTTCCCCGGGGTGAAAGCAGGCTTCTTTGGTTCAGAAGCCTGGAGTCAGAGACGACCCATGGGTTTGCTGTTGACAAGGAGCTCTCCTGTCTGAAGAACATACTAAAAATATCCTAGGCAAAAAATCTTCTGACAACCACAACAACAAAACCACAGAGCAGCTAGCTATGGTTCAAGCTGAATAAAAGCATCAAAACTGAAATCTAAACCTGACATTAACACTCTACACCACACCCATTACTGCAGACATGTTTGTTGTTCTGCCAAATTGGGATACTGCATCTTTGAAGGGAAGTCTCTCTTTGCTGGAGTTTCCGGCATTCTGGAAGAGCTCCTTCTAAAAGGTAGTTCAATCCAATACCCTTAGAAAAAGATTAAGGGATCAGAGAGCAAAACCTTCACAAGCTCTGCAACGTTATAGCTAAATCCTTTTGCCCTAAATAACAAGCTTTCTACACTAAGCCTGGCTTGTCTGACTTTTGCTCCTGAAAGTTGGAGTCTTGAGCTACTTTAAATCTTGTAAGCAGAAGAAAGAACATTATTCTTATATTTCCCCTTTATTTAATGCCTCCAGACAATCTCTAAGACAGCACTGCACATGACTCTGGATTCAGACAATTTAACCAGTCAATTACCAATTTTTCCTGCAGGTCTCTGACTGACACTACTCACTGCAGGCAGAAAATAAATGTTTCTTTGGGGTGGACGGAGCAGGAGCAGAGGAAAGGAAGAAAGAAAACTTAATTTTTCTAGATGTGCTTAATTCTCCCAGCTACCTTTCTAGGTCTGCTTCTCTTCTGCCTCCTTTCCTGTGCTACTAACATCTGCAGCAAGCAGGAGGTAAGGTGCTACGCGAACACAGGACACAGTCTTTACCCTTTTCCACTGACAAAAATTCTGGCTCCAAATCTGAATGAATGAATCTGCCTCATTCGTTACAGCACATAAGAGGGTTGAGACCAGTTGCAGGCAGAGCTGTAATAAATAATGTACTTGACCAAGAAGAGCAAGATTCTAGAAGAATGACATGTAACTGTAGTAACATCTCTCTTATATCTGTCTATACACCCAGTAAAGCTACTTGTTTATGGACTGTGAAGCATCTCAGTTCTTGCCTTCATCAAAATGAGCACTCTAAGCTGACATGAAGCTAAGTAAGGAATAATAGTGTCATAGCAAACCAAGTTCTGTTATTTGTCTGTGTAAAAGTTACCAGCCCAACACATCCATTTCATCTGGATGAGATTTGACTGGCTGCAGCAGAGTTAATCCTGCCTTACAACGGCATAAGTGATAATGATCCCCAGCATTTTCATAAAAGTTAGTGGTCTGAATTCTGCATATTTTTGTAGTACACAGCTGGGACAATCCCAACTGCATTATATCCTAGGCTTTCTATTCCACTTAAGATACCTCTGACCAGCTAAAACTGCTCTGAATTGCCCAGATATGCATTTATTTACTACGAACAGAATTTCTTTACTCTATTAAATACCCAAGATACAGAAATAACAAAACATTCTCATATAAAAGCATTGCCACAAGACTGTACAAACCTATTTAAAATTAAACTAATAATGTTGATAAAATACTCCAGTTATTAAATAAACATAAATTGTGGAAGCTAGAGAGTTGCTAAATAAGTATCAGCAGCTTAGCCTCAGCTTTGGCCTGGCCTCGTATGTCTAATCTACCTATCTCTGATACAGTGTTCTATGGGAAGACACAACAAATAATGCAGGCCGCATTGTACAAGGCTTGACTTTCATATCCCTGGCTGAGTTTTCAAAGCTGTCAGGAAGTGCTTGCATATATAGATATATAAGTAAAATTGTAATTTTATATATATATAAATGTATGTATATGTCTGTGTAAATGAATAACACAATAAGCACAGAAAATTGTGAAAGAGCCTGGCTTTCACGTGATCAAAGGCAATGGTACCCTTGAAAACTAAATCACTTGCTTCAGTAGTTTCATGACTGGACACCTTTACCTCCCTATGATGCTTGCCCCTGCAAGAGGTGGGAATAGCTGTCATTTCCTGTCACACAAACAAATTCACAGGCTTAATTAACACTGGAAAGTTTGTTAACCTAAAGGACTAAGTATAAATGCAACACAAATCACTCAAACCCACACTGTCCCACTGTCTTTCCCACCAGCTGGACAGTCCATTCTAGCAGAAACTGCTTTGAAGCTGAGACAAATCTGACACTCAGCAAAACACAGTAGTAAAGCTGTTTGCTCACCGTTGTGTCTCTCCTTCAGAAACAACTTCAGCTTCCCCAGCACACCCCTTTTTTAGGATTTCTCAAGGTCTGAAGAGAAGCAATAGGTCCACAACTCAGCAGGATCAATGTGGTGGGTGGGAGGCTGCCTCCACCGAAGTCCCATGAGTACAGGAATGGTGCTCATCCACACTGCTCTACACACAGCAAATCCTGTGGAAGGGGGAAACTTAAATCGAGTTAAGCTCCCTATTCCTGTCACTTACAGTTAGTGCCACCGTAGCCTTTATTACACTTTTATAAAATAAGTCTTTTTTATTTCACAGAATCTCAGATTCTTCAGTGATCAAGTTTTGGACTTGGAAAGTGTTATTTCCCCTTTTATTATTTTAACCTTTGTTCTTGCAGTACAAGCAGTAGGGGGGTGTTTGCTGGCCTCAAGGCAATTCTTTTGTCTTGAAGTCTTAGCAGAAGTTAGGCACAGCAGGGACCCCCAAACACCGAGTGAGCAAAGGCCATAAACAGTTGTACAGCATGGGAAACCCTTGCTGAAAAGTAAAGAGAAGAGCTGCAAACATCTGGCATCACAGGCAGTGCTCTGAATGCTCTGTATTTATGCTGCATGTATGCACAGTGGTGATTGACTATCATCCTCCACAGCCTCCTGCCAGGTAAACACCCAACAGTGGTAATGCTGACACTCCTTTCCAGGCTGACCTTTCCAGGCTGACACTCCCCATGCAAAGGAGCATTGTTACACGCATCTTTTAATCCAGTGATCCTTCTTCCCCTGCTCACCAGTGGGGGTCATTTTACTTTTCTGCTAAAAAGTACCTCTGGACCCCGCTTTGGGAATGAAGAGGAGCTGTAGAGCGGATGCAAACAACTGTTCGCTTTTCAAGGCTCTTTTCCTGCTGCTAGAACAGGAGAGGTGTTACGGCTGCTCCCGTCCCCTTGCCCATGTCCCAGTCCCTGCTGCGTTGTGTGGTGTACTCAGCTCACACCGGACAGCACCAGCGGGGAGCACCCACCCAGGAGGCGTGAACCAACACACAGCTGCCCTTCAGCTGGACCAAACAAACAAGTCTTCAAGATGGCATTCAACCCAGCCACCTCCCAGCTGCCTCCTGTGACTGCCACATGTTCTGCCTCCAGAGAACATTATACCAGCAAGCCTGAGAGAGAACACTACAACCATCTATATATATATACTTATGCAATACTCATTTAAATATAACCAGGACTTTTTTAAGTAGCCTGAATATGAAAAGGGGGAGAGAAGAGGAAATCAGCGGATGTTGTGGGGTTTTAATCATCTTTATTTATTTATCTATTTGTCTGAAATATCAACGGACAGTTGAAATGTCTCATGGACTTTGCCAGGAGCTGAACTGAGTTTGTAGTTGAAATACTTACTTTTGCCATTGGTTTCCAACACTTGACAAGAGAGACCTTTAAATAGATAGTTCAAGAATAATTTTTTCTTTCATTGTTGTTCATGCTGCTTGAAAATTAGTTCAATATCAGCCTGTTCCTCTGTTGTTCCACACCTATGTAAACACCACAAGGCAGCAAAAGACAAAATGTAACACCCAGAACCTCAGTGGTATGTAGGTACTTCACTTCCACTGATTTCTTTGGAAAATAGGCCAGTAGTACTTTGGGGGATTGATTCTTATAGTGCAGACTTGAATCCAGTCTAATTTTCTAGTGGTTCATATCATTTTTTTCCTTTTATTTTTGGACTATAATCTACAGCTCAGATAAAATTTGGATGAATGCAAGAGAATTGCAAAGCTTGCTCAAATTTCTCAAACGTGTTTAATTTCTGCAGGATCTCCTGCAGGCTTTCCACTCAGGCCTAAGTTAACATATGACCATCTATGTTCACCTTGCAGGATCTCTACGCTGTTGTCATGCTCTGTGCTGGACCTAACCAGTACAGCAGAGTAATGCTAAAAAGTGGGTCATATCAGTAAAAGTCTATTTGAAAACAAGTAATATGAAAGCTGTGAATAAGATTTGTTGATGCTTATGAGGAAGTGTCAAGTACCCCAATAAAAAACATCATTTAATTTAAATGAAAACTAGAACTGATATGCAAGAAAATACAAGTAGGCTGATATCAGAAATCCCATCTTTGTATCTGTCTAGAAATTTTGACATACACTTGGTGGGACAAGCATGAAAAAAAATTTCCCCCATTGAGAATAAGGCTGTTGTCATGGTGTGGCCCTTTCTGTTTTTAATAAGGATCAAGGTCACACTTTCACTGGATCTTGTGTAACCTGAAACACCTCTGGAGAATTTGCATGTTTAAATCACAGCGGGGGGAAAAAAATACATTCTTGGCTTCCTTGGAACAGCTCTTTGACATGAAAGCAACTTCTTTTTAGACTATTGACTGCCAAATTCACCTGTAGGTGTCTTCTGGGAACTGAATGGATTCTGGCCCTCCCGCCCCAAAACACTGTCTCATTCTCCACCCTCCCTCTCGCTCTCAGACAGACATCAGCACTAAGACACCTGCTCCATGAAGGCTGCCAGATATTAACCAGCTCATCATAACCTACAGTCATCATCACACAGTTGGGGTCTTCACGCTCTGCCAGCCAGACAGCAGCATCAAAGCTACAGTGACAATAAAACTTTAGAACTGAAAAGTCACCCACCTCTAGAGCTTATGCTCATTTCTGGGAGACCTTGAGTCATGTGATTTAATTTCAAGGTGTGCAGTGCCCAGGGATTCAGTGGTGAAAGATATCAACCGGAAATCACCAGTCCAAACCCTTCTGCAGTGCTAGTTGGCACTCCCAATGCACAAGCCAATGCTCAAAATGAAGGAGAGAAGTGACAATGTTTAGTTTTCTTGCTGTGCAGGATGCCACATCAGAGCAAGCAGTTGTTGCCTACAATCTACACAGCTGTGCCCCGCATCTAAAAAGAAGGAAAACAAAGTAATCCAGCTTTTTTTTTCTGTTGGTTAAAAGGGTCTGTGTGATTCAGAGTGAGGATGACTCTGTCTCTGTGCCAGGCTATCTCCTTTGTGGTGGGATCATGAAGATGCAGCTTCTCTGCAGGGAGAAGTACTGATGGCAATGTATTATTAGAGAAAAGCGTAGTGTTTTGGCTCAGATGTCAATTCCCATTATAAGGCATTGCTGTGACAATGTTCTGGTGATACAATGCATTTTGGCACTCTTTTCCTTCATTGCGCTTTTTAATAAAATAGGAGAAAAAATAGTAATGATCAATCTGCTTGGTGAATTAACTCAGGTGAAAGTGCTGTTTCTCATATCCAGACCACAGAAGAGCCCTCTGGACCACCAGACCTTGCATCTTCTCCCTACTATGTGGACTTCTTCTCTTCCCTGAAGACAATATGATCTGCATTGCAGATGATCCTTTAATGCTCAGGTCCTACTGGACCAGAACACTACTTACAGCTGGCTTGACATAGGCATGGCCTTTCAGCATGATTTGAGGCTGTGAACACATATCATCTCCTGGCTACCACCATATCTACAGGTTGCCGCCCCTCTGTCACACCTGCTTTGTGTCACTGCCTTCTTGGAGTCTGCCATCAGAGGTACTGCATGTGCATTTTCTATTCTAAACAAAATGAGCAAAGACCTACTGCATATATTTGATAACTCTCTTTTACTGAACTGCAAGAGTTGGGAGCATCTCTGCAAGCAGCAGAGCCAGCAGAGCTGAGGGAAAAGTCACCTGCAGAGAGGTGCAGGCATTGACCCAGAAGAGGTGGGCTCCGTTCTGCACCAGCACCCGCTGCCTGATCAGGAGGAATGTCAGTGTTCCTTTAGTTGGCTGTCTTGGAATTATTTCGTGAGTTATTTTCGTGACCCATCTAGGGGACAAGGGAAAGGCTGTGGATGTAGTCTACCTGGATATTAGTAAGGCCTTTAACACTGTTCCCCACAGCATCCTCCTGGAGAAACTGGCTGGTCATGGTCTGGATGGAAATACGCTTCACTGGATAAAAAACTGCCTGGATGGCCGAGCGCAGAGAGTGGTGGTGAATGGAGCTAAATCCAGTTGGCAGCTGATCACAACCAGTGTTCCCCAGGGCCCAGTTTTGGGGCCAGCCTTGTTTAATATCTTTGTCATTGATTTGGATGAGGGGATTGAGTGCTCCCTCAGTAAGTTTGCAGATGACACCAAGTTGGGCAGGAGTGTCGATCTGCTTGAGGGCAGGAAGGCTCTGCAGACGGATCTGGACAGACTGGATCGATGGGCTGAGGTCAACTGTATGAGGTTCAACAAGGCCAAGCGCCGGGTCCTACACTTGGGTCACAACAACCCCATGCAATGCTACAGGCTTGGGGAGGAGTGGATGGAAAGCTGCCTGGTGGAAAAGGATCTTGGGGTGCTGGTTGACAGCTGGCTGAATATGAGCCAGCAGTGTGCCCAGGTGGCCAAGAAGACCAGTGGCACCCTGGCTTGTATCAGGAATAGTGTGGCCAGCAGGAGCAGGGAGGTGATCGTGCCCCTGTACTTGGCACTGGTGAGGCC
>Ga0065711_1037565_pt1 | contig 19703 bp, 17 predicted proteins | sample Hoacrofraction12_FD_59098 | JGI IMG/M metagenome (GOLD analysis project Ga0065711, IMG submission 59098) | Hoatzin crop microbial communities from Cojedes, Venezuela - Epithelial fraction 12 v2 (version 2) | ecosystem: Host-associated > Birds > Digestive system > Esophagus > Crop | place... | reverse complement strand
ATTCTAACTCTTCAGAGTAACACTCCGCTACATGGCAGCAATGACTTTCTCAGTCTCCACCTGCCAAAATAAATTTATTGCCGTTTAAGGTTGTTAAAATTTTTCCCTGATTAATCATCGCTTCACTGCAACATCTGTCCAAGACGACTGTTTTGCTAAAGCTGGTTCGCCCACTGCTGTACGTTATGCAACCGCAGGCCATGCCGACGCGCTGGCGTAACCTCGGTCTGTGCCAGCCGCCGAGGGAAGAGCAGCAGCGGGAGCGGGAGCTTGCAGGGGTGGAGTGCATCTAAAGAGCAGCGTCCCTCCCCGCCACACAACCCACCCGACCCCAGGGAAGCTGGACCACCGCTGAGCAGGCAGGATCCTGCTGAAAACATTTCCCCATCCAAAGAGTTATTGTCATTTTGACAGAAGGAGTTTAAATGGAGAAGAATGAACCAGCTGAGGTTTCCTACAGGTCATCCTGTTGTTGAAGCCCCAAGGGAACACTACAGTATTGACAACTATCTCCTTTCAGGAAGTAACACCTGTAAATATTAGCAAGTAATTCTGTAAATTGCAGAATCTCAGAAGAAGCATCCTAACAAGGCTAATTTCCTCCTGGAAAGATATAGCCCACACTTTTATTTAGGCCCTAGTGCTTAGCTTCACTCACTTAATCCCTAAGAGGAGGCAACTGCCTCCCATTTAACCTTCTCATTAATTTCAAAGGCAGTTCTGCTTTAAACACCTGTCTGACACACATACAGCAAAGACCACTGCTCCTGGCTCCAAACAAACTGTTTCTAAAGGACAAGATGGGCCAGAGGACAAAGATGGTAGCAACAAAACACTGGGGAGTGAAATAGAATGGCAGAGTGTCTTGAGCAGACCAAAGACCTGAAACTACACATCTTTTTAAACTCTTCTATTCCAGCAGTGCATTCATCATCTCAGTATTCAAGAACTGCCACGCAAGACTCAACTGCAGATGCTGCTATTGGTGATAAATTTTGTGGCAGGAAGCTCTTGCTTTGGATAAAGCATTGGGAACTTCTGCCATCCTCCTGGGTGTTTCAGCAGACGATGCTCTCAGAAGGGATCACCACGCTCATGGCTGGGGCACTGTTTTCGGTACCTGACCAGACCAGCGGCTTGCACTCTGGGGAATCTGCACAGCGGAGTTTCCAGATTAAAAGTGTTTTCCCTCAGTTCTTTTATGCCCCATCCCATCAGCTACAAGATCTGCACAGGCCCCAAGAAACGCAACTACACGGTACTTCACCAATACAAAACCAGGTCCTCGCTGCAGCTGTAGTTTTGCAACAGCGAAACTATCATTGAAATGGAGATTACCCAGGGACTATCTAGGAAATTAAAAACTGCGCTGGTGTGGCTCACACTAATTAACCACCAGTACTCCCACAGGCTGCTGCAAGCACACAGTCTACAGAAACCAGCCAAGAGGCAGAGTCAATGGCAGGAACAATGCGTTACTGCTTTCTGATAGACAACCTTGGGCAATCGCCACTCCCAGTTATAAAATCAAGGCAGGTGGGAGGGCAGGGTAGCAGCAAAAACATGAATGGAGACACACTCCACCTTCACCTGGGGTTTTTGTTTGTCTTTATGTGGACAAGTGGGGGAAGAAAAAGCAAGCTCACAGACAAAGGCTTCCAGTTAAAGTTCAGTGACTACTAGACAAAACAGTAAGTAGCCTAAATAATACACATTGTAATGGCACATCCTAGGTTTGCTATACGTGGATCTTGCAAGTGTGAGTCATCTTTGGAGGAAATCCCAAACTGCTCTCCTAGCACAGTCATATCTGTACACAGAAAAGAAGGAACTAAGTCCATAAGAAGAAAACCCCACCTGCACTGGTGATGGCCAAATTTGTCAGGGAATTGCTAGCTGGACAATTTTAAAGCAAATGTTGATTAAGGACACAGGACAGTTATATTTGGAATAAGAGGAACAATCTCATACATGATCATACAAGTACGATCTAATAAATAAGTTTTCATGACATCCCAAAATACACTTGGTAAGAAAGCAAGTCAAACCACGACAAAGTAGATGCTATCTACTTAATAGGAAAATGATTCATTATTACTATTTCAACTTCTTCTCTGTGATGTAATTCAAGGCAAACATAGCAAGAAAAATCCAAGCCACATGAAGAACAGCTAGTTACACTCTGAGAATGCAAAATCCAAAAGCAAAAGAGTGCAGCGGGATCCAGAAGCACCAGAAAATGATTAATGGTGAGCATAATTACCGAACGTAACAGCAAAGCAACGACTTTGCACCACGGTAACACAAGCAATGCTTCTGTGGCTTCCAGAGGGTCGAGTGCTGGCTGAACAGCAAGGCCCTTAAGAACATTTCTGAAGACTGACATGTAAGGTACCTATGCCAGAAAGAAAAATTTAACACAAACATTCTCAGAAAAGAGCATTTCAGTTGACACCTTCTATGAGCTCTCTGATGGGACAGCAGCATTACGTGAGCAGATGGTGGGAATCGAGTGCTGAGGAAGGGGTAAGGGAGGAAGCAGGTCTGTCACCCCACGTGAGCAGGAGTCCCAGGAACCCCGGCAACACCTTGTGCTACCGGTTCCCACCCTGGAAATTCCTGGGGATCCTGAGCAGAGAAGGAACAGATCCTTTTTCTGGCCAAAGCAGTTCCCAGGCATTAGCACCAGCACCTGAAAGCACCTAAGGGCAGAGACATCCCCACGGAAAGCCCTCAGTTCTTGCATCACATTAAAGTTCCTGTGAAAGCGAATTCTGACATTACCTGCTCCACAGAATCCTTCTGTTGCTGATATGTTCCCCGAGTTCACATAGAATTTCTGTGAGACTGAAAACCAATCCACTCTTCCACTCCGAGTGAAAAACATAATTTCAAAGGCAAAATCCTTGGTGCGAAAACTCTATGGTAGGACAAGTTAATACTGGACAACCCAAGGGGTCGGTGGCACTGAGCAGGGAGTTAAACACAAGGCAAGATTACAGACTGAGAAATAATATTCACTTGCGATTTATTTCGTGGGTCTCCTGATAACTATTGTTTGGTTTTTTTTAAATACATCCTCCTAGAGTAAAATGAATACAACCGTCTTCACTCTTAGTAAGAGAGGTTTTTAGCTTTCACCACTGTAAAGTTTGAAAGCAACCACAGCATATCCCAAAGGCTTCTATGTCAGAAAGCAAAACCTGTGAATGGTTGAGTCTGTCAGCGCCGCTTGCTCACCACTCACACACAGCGAGTGTCCTCGCTGATAGACGGATGGTTTGTACATGATAAGGGATAGGATGTTTTTTTCATATTCTTTCATCACTGCACTACAAAAAGAGGACTATTTGGCACTCATGGCACTGGAGTGCACAAAGAGCACCAAAACCTAGGTCAAAACTACACAGGAATTGCTGTCTTGAGTGATGGGAATTTTTAGTTTGCAAAATATCCATTGCGCTCTAGTGCTCAGAGAATGTCAAAATGGGAGTGTCTCAAAGGCTCCCACTACACACGTGGACACCCGGTGATGACCAGACGGGTGGGCACAATTGCGCAATTTTCCTACAGGCTGTTACACAGCAAATTACTTGGGATCTGGCCATTAGCGCTATCACCTTCTACATCAAATGCCTCATTGAGATAAACAGAGGCTGCACATTTATCTTAAACTGGTTTGGACTAAGACAAGCCAATATATCTACAAATGAAAGGTAAAAGGGTTGGGGTCGTCCCCCGTCCCCCCCTCCCGAAGCTTTCCCAGATTGGTTATGGGGCTTACCATGCTCATCAAGGCAGTGGAGAATTTGGCACTTGAGGTGAAAAATACTTTGGCACTGCACAAAGTATGTGAAAGTAGTGTGGGAATTACTACTAGCACAACATTTCTGATGCATAACTGACATACAGGTATGGAGGAGACTTCAAAAAGGCAGGAAAAGTGTCTTGATAAAACAAACGCATAATACTGATCCTGACTACTTGAGTGTTTGAGCTCTTCAAAGCCTTCCCACATCCCTGGTACAACATAAACCAGACCTACAGACGAACCCAGTAAGAACCTGTTAATTTGTTCCACCCTGCAATTTATTTTAGTTTAATAGTGTACATTAGTAAATGTAACCCTAGCATATTTTTCCTTTAATTTAGTCAAGGCACTTCAAAATGTCTTCAAAATTCACTAAATTTACTACATATAACTTATGTTACATTTTTCTAGCTACAAGGACAACACAGGAAAGGCAGAAGGTTAAAATGTCACATCAGATGGGGTTTAACATTCTAAAAGATTATGATCCAATTCAACAGCTTCCATGATCCAACTACAATGTTTGCTACACAATACATTTGTACTGCTCCCACACTAGTTGTACAATAAAACAAGTGAAATTACTCTGACCTGTCTACCTGTACCGGGTCTAGTCACTAACTTTAGTAAACAGCCTCTTAGCAAAGCAGCTGAATTACCAGTTACGAATAAGCTACGGGAAAAAAAAAGACAGGAGGAGACCAAGACTGACTAACGAGTTTTCTCCCCAAATTCAGTAGCAACAAATCCGGGCTGGCCTCTGAAATTAATCACGGCCCATGGTGTGTGACCACGACCACTTCCACAGAGGTTTCCTAGTGTTCCCCTCTTGGATGCATCCTGAAATACGGGAATAAGTTTGGTGAGGATGCCCTAACTAAAGAAAAATTGCTGAGGTATTTAGGCAATGGCAGCCTACATACGATCTGGATGATCAGGAAAAGTGGCCAGAAAACGGAACTCTGAAGTAACACTATTTTGCACTTGATGTTGTTTTGTAAAAGGATGAATAAGTGGGCTGAAGTATCATGTGTCAATTTATTCTTTTCTTTGAGAAATGATCATGAAACACACACAAAAAAAGTAAATTGTTAAATGTGGAAAGTAATGGAATATATGTGTTGGGAGCAGAAACAAGGAAAGAAAACAAAAAGGAAAAGTGATGCGAGGGCTGCAGTAAAGGGAAGGGCTGTAAGGGGGACCCAGAAGCAGCAGAGGATGTGAATTGGTATTACCTTCCCCACCCCAAGATGTGTACCAGGGGAATGCGAATTTTAGCCCGGTATCTGGCAGAACAAGGAGACAGCACCCTATGACACAGCCACCCCTACAGCAAGCGGTAGGAGTGGAGGGACAGCTGGTTTTTGTGCATGTCCCATTTACTACCTCCGATTTGTTAAACTGGAAGCAGTCAGCAGGCTCATACAGAGAGAACCCAGAAGGAATGCACCAGCTTCTAGAAACTATCATCTTAACCCAGCAGGCTCTCTTGAACACTTTCTTTACAGCTGAAGAAAGAAGGGTGGTTATAGAAAAGGCAAAAGAGGAAGGGGGAAGGAGATACGAGAGGGAGAACCCTGACAATTACACACCCAAAACACAGCCTGACTGGAATGCTGATTCAGCTGCAGCAAAGGCTACGCTAAGACAATAACAACAGCTGATATTGTATGGATTTCAGCATGCAACAGCAAAACCTAAAAAATTATCTAAACTTAACAAAGTTAAACAGGGTCCAGAAGAAAATCCCTCAGCCTTTTATGAAAGATTATGTGAGGTAGCAAGGAAGGGGACAGATTTGAATGCAGATGAGGAGGCGAATCGGAAGATGTTTAATACACTGTTCATTGGACAGTCAGCACTGGACATTAGGAAGAAACTACGGAAGGTAGAGGGTGCAGGAGGAATGTCAATGTCAACTCCTGGAGCTTGCTTACAAGGTATATAACCATGGGAGGAAAAGGAGAAGAAAGAAAAACAGAATAGAATGAAATTACAGGCATTTTTGCTAGTGGCAGCAATAAATGGAAACAGTACTAGAGGGAGGGGTGGGGGAAGAGGTCAAGAAAGAGAAGGATGGAATGGGGCTGGATGGGGACGCACTCCAATTAGACGCCCCCCATTAGGTCCAAACCAGTGTGCCATTTGCAGGAAGGAGGGACACTGGAAGAAAGGTGTCCTACTCAACAGGGGAGGAATGGATCAGGGGACAAGAGAGACGCAGATCTTGCACTTGGAGGATGTTGATGAGGATTGGAGGGGACTGGGGGAAGAAGATACAAAGTTGGAAGTTTCCCCAGCCGATCCCCTGGTTCCAGCAAGGCTGAGGAACTAAACAATAGACTTTGTAACAGATAGTGGGGCTACTCCTCCTGTGATCACTAGTTGCAAGGGGCCTTTGAGTAAGGCTGATACACCAATGATTTGTGCAATGGGGAAGCAGACTTTGAGGCTATTTCTAAAACCTATCGAATGTACAACTGGAAATACGAAATTAACTCATTAATTTCTCTGTATGCCAGAACGCCCCTCACCCTTATTAGGATGCAACATATTATGCAAATTAGATGCACAAGTAACTTTTTCTGACAAGTCCATTCAACTGCATGTACCAGAGGACGCAGCATGGAAGGCCCAACTTTTTCTACTAACGGACAAGAACAGTGAAGTACCGAGAGATTCTAGCATACCGGAGGACATTTGGATGCGGTAATTCCATTGGTGTGGGCCTCAGAGAAACCTGGGCATGCCAAAAATGCAACTCCAGTTAAAACAGAACTAAAGGTGGGAGCACAGCCAGTAAGAAGGAAACAATATCCAATGAAACCGGAAATGAGACTGGGGTCAGGACCCTTAATAAATACTTTCTTGGATTGTGGACAGTTAAAGGAATGCCAATCTGAACTTAATACTCCTATCTTTTGACGGTTGGACTTCATGATCTTAGAGGTCTTTTCCAACTTTAATGATTCTACGATCTTGCCTGTGAAGAAACCTCGGACTCAGGATTAAAGGTTGGTGCAAGACCTTCAAGAGATTAACAAAGTAACAGCAGATGTGCACCCAGTGGTACCCAATCCATATACCTTGCTGTCATCAATACCAGAAAATAACCTGTATTTTACAGTTTCAGATTTGAAGGACGCTTTCTTTTGCATTCTGGTGGAGGAGCAACGCCAAACTATCTTTGCCTTTGAGTGGGAAAGCCCTGCCACAGGAAGACAGACACAACTATGTGGGACGGTGCTGCCAGGAGGATTCAAGCACAATCCCACTCTGTTTGGTAACGTATTGGCTAAGGAACTGGAAACCTGGCAGGGTAATAACCTGTCTGTTACATTTTTACAATATGTTGATGATTTATTAATTGGATCAAAAGGAGGGGTGTCGAAAAGCAACCACTAGTTTACTAAACTTTTTAGGATTAGTGGGATACAGAGTTTCAGAGCAGGCGGCCCAAGCAGTGAAAAAAAAGGTGACCTACTCTGGGTTTGAAATATCCCAAGGAAACAGAGAACTAGGAGTGGAATGAAAAGAAGCTATTTGCAGAATAGCCCCTCCCAGAACTAAGAGAGAACTAAGGAGATTTTCGGGAATGGCTAGATGGTGTAGACTCTGGATACCTAACTATGGTTTAATGGCCAAACCTCTGTATGCAGCTATAAAAGGTCCAGAAAATACACTGGAGTGGACCTCAGAATGCCATAAAGGGTTTGATGATATAAAAAGGGAACTGATGAAGGCTCCGGCATTAGGACTGCCTGATTTAACAAAACCCTTCTCGTCGTGTGTCCCTGAGAGACAACATGTTGCTCTGGGAGCACTGACACAAACTTTGGGAACCTGGAAAAGGCCAGTTGCCTGTTTCTCCAGACAATCAGATTAAATCAGCAGAGCATGGCCTGCTTGCCTTCTGGCAGTGGCAGTGGTGGTCTTGCTCACAGAGGAAGTTCGAAAGCTGACATTGGGACAATCAGTTACGGCCTATGTACCACATTGGGTACCTCATTGGATTTCCCCTAGCACACTGGCTAAATCTCAGGCTGTCCTCCAATTAAAGAAGAAGAGCCACTGGAACATGCTTAGCCAGCCACCATGGAGCAAGTATACTCTAGCAGGCCAGACAATGGATATCCCATTACTAAATCCAGACTTGGAAATATATATGGATGGGAGCAGCTTTGCAGCGGATGGAGAACAGAAGGCAGGATATGCCACAGTGACACTACAGGAGGAGCTGGAAACATGATTATTAGCAGCTAACACGTCAGTACAAAAAGCAGAGATCATTTCCCTGACGAGAGCTCTGGAAATTTATAAAGGACTTAGAGTAAATATATACATAGATTCCAGTTATGCCTTTGGGCTGGTGCATGCTCATGGAGCCACATGGAAAGAACAAGGACTGCTCAGTTCACAAGGAAACCCCATCAAATATGGCCTAGAAATTATAACACTGTTATACACTGTTCTCAAACAAAAAGAGGTGGCCATAATACCTTGCAAAGCTCATCAAAAGGGACGGGAGGAATCAGAGAGCTGACATGGCAGCAAAGAGGGTTGCCTTAGCTGGTCAAATAAGGGGAGCATTGATACCCTGCAAAAAGATTGACATGAAACCCCCTCAATAATCAGAGAACAAGGATAAAGTAGTGGAGCTCCTGCAATGCACTGGAAGTGCTGGTGGGTGGTAGGTAACTCCGAATCAACACGTTCTTGTGGCAGCTAGAATGATGGAACATCTCCTTGGGAAACTACATGAAGAAAGACATATGGGACACTGACACAATGATAACTAGTATTAAAAGATATGCCATGGGCCCCAAACCACAAAACTTAACTAATGTTGTAACCAGGAAATGTCAGGTTTGCTGTGCAAACAATCTGAAAAATACAAAGAAAGCCACCAGCTGGAAAGGTGGAAAGAGCAATTACCCCAGGGGAATACTGGCAAATAGATTTTTCTGAATTACCAAAATGCAACCAATATAAGTGTCTCCTTAATTCTGGTGGATACTTTTTCTGGTTGGCCCAAAGGTTTCCTTTGTCATACAAACTGAGCAAGAGAAGTTGTCAAAACTGTTAAAAGAGATAATCCCGAGATCTGGGATTCCTAAGGGAGCACCTTCTGATGACGGGCCCCACTCCACTGCAGAAATAGCGCAGGGAGTGTCTAAATCTTTACAAATACTTTGGAATTTGCATACCCCTGGAGACCACAGTCCAGAGGGAAAGGAGAGAGAATGAATCCATCTATAAAAAGACAGATTTCTAAACTGTGCCAGCAAACACATCTTATATGGATAGATGTCCTACCTACCGCACTACTGTGAATCAGGACAACACCAAGAGTAAGGGAAGGGGCGAGACCCTTTGAGATTTTGTATGGAAAACCTTATCCTGTAAACGTTATCACTGCACATGGTGATCAGGTGCACGGGGAAGGAGAGGGGGAAATGGTGAATTATCTGTTATCTCTTCTGTGGGTTTTATCATCCTTACACCAGTGAAGGTGAACGGAGTCGACTCGTGTACCCACTATACTCGAGTAAAGAAAGCGCCAGCAGCAGGACCATGGACTGCGGAACCAGCAGGAGATCTCAGACTAAAGCTTTCTAGGGTGTGATGAATCACACTTAGAGCTCAGGAAAGGCCTATCTCGAGCTAGAGTCCTCACAGGGATTAATTTTTCTTTGTAGAAGATACTGCTGTTATTTCCTATTGTTTTAAGGTACATTTGTAAACATACTGAACTCTTTAGATATGGAACAAAAAATGATCAAGAAAATGGATAAAATGTTAGTTTGTATACTAATTATCAGTTTGTTAATTGTTGTATGTATGTATATAGTAATGCAATGTGTTTGGAAAGGCTGTTCTAGTCCAAGAAGACAAAGTTATGAGAAAGTGAGACTAATACAAGGAAAAGCATAAAGGTCCCCTTCTGTAAGTCTCAAAGGGGGTACTGATGACTAACTGTTCGAGGATTTGTTACAGGATACTGACATCAGGCCTCAAGATAAGGTGATGTGCATCCTTGCAAATCCACAACCAGGGAACAGTTGTCAAGATAAGGGGACAGACATACTTGGGCATCAGCAAAATTCCTCAAATCAATGCCCCTAAAGTCAACTATCTCATTATAATGTGAAAACCACATCTCCAGTGCTGAAAACACCCCCTCCCCAGATGAAGACTCTTACTCACCGAGCATGCATAGGAAATTTAAGGAGAACTGTATCTTTAAACAAAGGTGAGAAGAGAACTAACCAAGTAGTTAGGAGGGTATGGCTGATAGGCGGAACTACCACTTTTAACCTTATAAATATGTGATGCGACTGTAACCAGGTGTGCTAGCTTTGTGGAGCTACCACCTAGCACCCCCCTCTGCGCAGAAATGAATTAAACAAGTATCTCGACTCTGTGTGGATTGGATTTTGTACACCAGGTAAACGTACCCTGATTTTTGGGACAACAACCACAGCCCCAAAACAATGTCATCACTTCAGAGAATTCACAGAAACAGTGAAGGTCTATCTGCTCTAAGCCAGCTGCTTCAATTGTTCCTTGGTACTGGGAGCAGCAGGTGCCACCTTGGCTCTTTGATGAGGATCAAAGATCCAGAAACCGAACAGAAAAGCAGGAGAAAACTAATCAGGCATTCTTTAAGTAAATGAAAATGTTGAGATTTACATGGCTGCTTGTTTCCTGCATGATGGGGCACGGTACACCTAGCATCTTTTAAAAGATGAGTGTCCACCATCACACTTTCCTGGCTTTTGTACTCCTGCCTACCAGCCGGCAGTCCAGCGCTGCTCTGCTCCTCGGGACAGAAGCGCTCAGCATCCAAACCCCGCAACAGCCGTCACTTCAGGCATTCGGGGCGACTGGCACCAGTCACCCCTCCACTACCCACAGGAATGGAGTGACAGTACCTAAAAAATAAAGCAGGCAGCCAAAACGTTTTGCTTAAAAGCAAGACTCATTTTGACAATAAGCAGCCCCCCTGTAAATCTCCAAAAATGTAAGCCCTTAATGGAAAACATGTTTTTTATCAACTGATTGGAAAAATTAAGCAAACTATTCCCAATTATTGCAAAATTGTTCAACTTGCCTTCAGTTTCCTATCAAGCCCAGCTTGTATAGTTTTATACCAGGCTTAAAAAGGTTTACACGTATCTACTTTTTCTTGGCATTTCCTCAGAGGGGTTTAAGTTTAGTATTACTAATAAAAGATTCGGAGAATTAGCTGCCAGAGACTGGAGATGTCTAACTTAGGAATGTCTGCATCCTTGAAAGCCAGGATGCACTATGGCCCAAAAACCACATTAAGAACAAACGAAGACAAGATTTCTATTGTTTGTTTTGCTAGAGACATAAATGCTACATTTAATAGGAAAAAAAGGGAAGTGAATACACTGCTTTTTACATACCGATGCCTGCAGGCATACAAAAACATCATTAGCGTTCTCTTCACCTAAAAGAGGTCAGTACATAAACCACATAAAGCAAAGTTACTTTCTTACTGCGACACAGACAAAACTCCAAAAAGGAAACACTTTATTATCAAGAAGTATTGTCCACAAAGTTATACATCTAACCCTCAGTCTTATTTTAGAAAGTCTCCTTGGTAATTTGTCTGTGCTTTTGAAAAAGCAAGTAATATGTTTTGAATTATAAGAGGTTACAGGGACATTTTTGTGGTAAATTTGGACTTTCATTTGCAAAAAAAACCTTCAGTGCTACAGCAATCCTTTCGGAAATAACATTTTTTTGTCATTGCTAAGCACTTTTCAACAAAGTTTAATAGCTACTGTTCCAAGGAGCTGTTTACATCCAGCTTTAAAAGAATACCGGGGTACTTATGGCTCTGCAAGCAAAAGGAAAAGCAGCACGGCATCTTTTTGATATTTTGAGAAGCACACAAAAGACAGTATATTCCCTGCAATATGCAGAGGCAACAGTTTTTCTAAGCAAGTTCACTGAAAGACTCCCGGTGCTCAGGGTCTGGTGTTCTGGGATTTTTCTGGAGCCCTAAATTATACTTAAGGCTCTTTGAGTCTTCTTTCATTTGCTCCCCTGGTCTTTACACCCAGGATCGAGACGGAAGAAAACAGAAAACATGCTGGTAGTAAGAAGTGGAAGACACTATATCTAGCCTCAGAAGTTTATAAACTCGCTATCCAGTTGCTTTATAAACAGTTCATGGGAAGAGAGGCCTTCAAACAATGGTAGCTGGATTTTTCCTTTGAAGGTGAAATCTACTCTATCATTCATTCTTGTAAACAAAATAGCCTATTTAGCTGAAGCTTAGCAATATGACTAAAAGTTTTACTGTAAACAGCTGAAAGATGTCTAGCCACATGAAAGCTTCATTGTGCTCTTGATAACCATGATGTAAAGGCTTTTACAACCATCAGAGTTTTTGGAGGCCGACACGCCTGATTTTACCACCTCAATATACCATAGAGGAGCTCTCCTGAAAGAAAGCTGCACTGTTCATACAGTAGGAAAAGAGAATTTTTTGTTTTGGTTTGTTTTTCTTTGCTGTTCATCATGAGACAGCCTTTACTGCCATCCAGTAAGCTGCTAAAATACGGGTTCTCATTACTCCTTGGCTGTTTTGCTTCCCAGACAGAACGATGCAGTACATTGCTTGAGCCCCCTTTAGTTTCCCTACTGCAAGATTGTCATAGGCACTACAAATAAAACCCAGTACAATGATGAAGGCACTGACCAGTCTGATGCTTATAATGGAAGACGGATATGAAAAGGGAACCTTTTCAGACAGTTTCAGCTGGTGTCCAAAGTATAATTCATTTGAGGGGTAGCAATGCACACCTCCTCTACACCAGAAGAAGACTGAAAACCTTTTCATCAGGAGCCCCATAATAAGAAGACTTATGCAAAGGTCCTCAGAAGTTCCAGTGACACACTGCTAAAGTCAGCTTGCTCTAAATAGAGCACGCAAGATTGCATGTGTACAGGGGCAAGCACAAAAATGCAAACTTAAAACATTATGTTTGGAGATGGAGTTAGACATACTAAACATTCACCTCTTGCAGCACATCAAATACCACATATTGCAGAGGGTCCTGCCACAAATCTTCTCCAGTCTTTATTTCACAGGAAGATGTAGCAAGCCTTCAAGGCTTCCCAAATTAAGTTACATCAGCCTCAGATGGGAAGAAATCAGAATACTATAAGCAAATTCTTCTCTACCTGAACAACCTCAGACAGGATGGCATGGGGCCAGGCTCTGTCCAAACCCAAGAGCGCACGAACTCCCCCAGGCATGGACCCAGTATGGAACCAGGAAACTACTTGAACAGATCAACACGATAATCAGCAGATACAGCATACCAAACCTCCTACCATGACAAAGTTTGTGTAGGCTCCATAAATTAGACATTTAATACGGAGGCAGTGTCTTTGTTGAAATTTGTATGGCGTTTCTTCCATGTCAGAAGGAGGAACTGGGGAGAAAGTACACGAATGCTTGTCAGAAAGTTCTCAGACATGTTAACAGATCAGTGCTGTGGGAGAAATTGGTAAACATTGGCAGTGGATAAGCTGTGTTTCCGAGGTCAACAGGAAAGAGGCAGAGAGATATGTGAGGCAGATAAAACAGAAAGCAGAAACAATCTCTGCAGATATACTTTGAACAAGCACATGTGGGAAAGGGGGGTTTGCCAAGGCGTAAGACAAGGAGTGAGCACAAAAATCAGTGCAAAAGTGACTCTAGGCAAGAGATTTAGCTCTGTGTATAGCTCAGACGGGGGTCTGACACATTGCAGGGGAAAGAACAAGATCTGACTTCGAATGCAAAGGCCTAGAAAGGACCAAGTCAGTTGGTGCAGGCAGACCAAGTGAATTGCTGTCCAGAAGAGCTCACTCGCTCCAGCCTAAGGAACTCCAGCTGACTCACTGAGCAAGGCTGAAAAGATCACATGGAGATCAGAGAAGACATCTCCACCATTGGGAGAGCTGAAGGCACATGAACAGACACTTCAGCAAGGGGGAAAGTTGGGCAGAGGTGTCCATCTGTACAAAGAAGGTACTGAAGGCAAGTTGAGAGACAGAAGTCACCAAGGATGACCAACAGGATACTGCAATTATAAAAAAAATAGCCAGGAAGTCAGCAAGAGGAGAAAGGCAGGGTCAGGTGGGACAGCAGTTCTTGGAGGGACACCGAGAGTCAACAGCTGACACCCTGGAGCACAGCAAGAAACATCCAAGGATGAGAAATGATATCAAGGCTGGTAAGCGGCTGTCTAGGGACCATGTAATTGGTTTAATGCCATATTTTCACCCAACAGCCAATGGTACATTTTTCTGGAAAGAATGCTCTGGATCAGGCCAGCCCAACAGTCACACACCAACCGTTGTCTGAAGTTCCACCTGTCTCAAGGCTGGCAGACCAAAGCAGGCAAATGGCAGCAACAGGGCAGACCACTGCCAACTTCTAAATCCAGAGGGGATGGCTAGCAACATCACAGCAACCAGGAAACACGTGCTGCAAAACACTTCAGCAGACAGGTAAACAGGACAGAACACAATAGTCATGAGACACAAATATTCCAACAGTGTTCACGGAGAAAATTTAAAGCCTGCACAGAAAAATGCTCTGAAATTAGAGGGGGCAGAAAAGAAAGCACCATCACCACCAAGAGTTGAAGCAAGAACAGACTTGTTACGCCCCAACACTAGTCACACTACTCATGAGCCCGAGAAGTAAGGCACTGCAAGACCTCCTATGATTACAGTGGTGGGTCTTCCGGCTTACCATTAACGACTGTTTTATTTAAAAGGTCTTCACATGATCCTCCCACCCCCTTCTCCCTCAGCTTCTCCTTGCTGGGCTCTGACATTATGTTACCTGTTATCTATCGAAACCCCTTCCCACAAACAGAACCCGTCCCAAGTCAGCTTGCAGCAGCTGGGCCCAGCGCAGGGCAGGTGAGAAGAACGCTAGCTGAAAGAACTCCCAGGAACGAGAAAAACCTCATTCCTGGAAAAAGACAGAGGTTATCTGAGGAACAGTTTAATGGTTTAGATTTGAAGAAAAAAAGTCTTTTCAACACGTTAAATCTATCTAGTGCTCCTTTTTCACTCCCGAAGATAGAACAGCCTCATACCCAAGCTGTTCTCTTAGCATCTGAAAGCACCACAATGCAAACTTGCTTCTTCTCCTGGTCTGTTTAAGAGAAACATCAGTACGTGATAGCAGTAGCTGAGCTGAGATCTCATCGGCGCTAACCAAAAAGCCCCGAAAGGAACAGAAATCTTCTTCTAGAATTGTATTTCTGCTGAGAACTGGAAATGAGCATTTGCTACACAGGGACACGCAGCTCCCTTGTTTAACGCTTACAGGCAACAGGCAAACCAGCGTTCAGACATCTGCTTTCTTCTCCCCCCTCTCAGAACTTCTTCATTCCATAAAAAGATGCAATCATGACCCAGGGACTGAGAAAGAAGAGTGATGATGTAACAGTCAAATATCTAGCGAGATCTGCATCTCTCAAAGGAATTTGAGTGAGTGAAGGGGACATGTTCAGGTAGTGTAAACGCCTGCTCAGCCTGAAAGGAATGCAAGGGGTTGGTGGAGCAGCAGACCAGTAAAACCACCTAAAGAGGCAGATTTTTGAACATAAGTCAATACAAAGGACTCTTGACTAAAGAACACCACGAGACTCACTGGAAATATTAGCTAATGTTTACTACAAGAATTTGGCAGATCTTAGCCAACATTTAGCTAGTGAAATTCAGAAGGTGATGATAAACTACTTTAGTTAAGACGATGCAGGTTATACAGGCCATCTCAAACCTGTGGTAGTCAAAACCAAGAACAGAATTTTACTTTACAATAGCACAAACAGATGCACCGCCCACTCTGAGGATGTTCAGGACCTGTATTACTGCATCAGAATCTACAAAATAATCATAGAGAAGAGGCACGGATGAAAGTAAAAAGGCTGCTGAGGAATTCCTAAATTACCAGCTGACTTTTTGTAGATATCCTTTGTGTAAATAGCAGAAAAAAAATTATTAAAAAAAAGATGCAATAAGGAGCGTCTCCTATTGAGTAGTTCAAAACAGTTCTGGTTACAAAACTGATTCTGTCGGGCTTTTTCTTCACACCTGATGCCGTGTGATGTGAATGTTCCTCCCCAGCTCACTGCTAGCTAGCTAGCTACAATCACATTTTGTTATCTGTGCTCTGACAAGTACCATAAATGCAGCTCGGTGTCAGCTGGCAAGCCAAGACCAGCCGGGTCTGGTGCACAGCATTACCAGCATGAGAATTTAAAACTGTAAGTTACCCGAAAGACTAATCTCATTCATAAATCTGACCTCGTATGTTATTCAACACCCACGTGTTAAAATTATTAAACACTACCTCACCCACGCCGCTATAAAAAGACTACTGTAAAATTTCACTCTTGAGAAACGAAGGTATTCATTAAGTCACGGAGGGACAGACGTGGCAAAAGAAGATTCAGTGAAACTATGTAAACGCAGCACATTTGGAGGCAAAACAAATTGCAGGCGGGACACCGTCTCATTCAATGCTTCGTTCATACGAACGCTGTCGGGAAACACAGAGCCCACCCGCAGCAGCTATCGGTTTCCGTAAGCTGAACGGGAAGTCCCTGCAGAAATCAGCAGGCTGGCCGTGATCCTCCCTTTTGCTACTTACGTAGTTAGGATTTGCTTTGTAAGCGAGATCAATGGCCTTTTCCATCTATGAAGATCAAGCTGGACCCTGTCCAAGCTCCTAAGTCAAATTTTGATGGGCTAAGGGGAGTTATCATTCCATTCATTCCGAATTCTGACACGACAGCTCTCTGCAAGCTGAGCAATTCTGCAGAAGCCAAGAAGCCCTGATGAGACTTCACTGCTGACCGGCCGTCCCAGCAGCAGTGGGGAGCGTCCTGCAGCACCCGTGGTGGCAGGCACCCCTCTCCAGCAAGAAAGCAGACTCTTCCCAGCAGCTTCTTAATTCAACACCACATGAACAATTCAAATATTCATATCTATTTAAAATGAGGAAATCAAAATGGCTTAAAGGCATGAAAAGCTTGTTCATTAAGCATGAATATTTCCTTACCAAAAGCATGAAGGAAACCAAGCATGCACATAATATTTCCTCTGCCAGGATTAAAGATACTTTATTACACAGTGTGAAGCCAAACCTCTCCCACCACAACCTCAACCAAAAATATGAATGTGTAAGATGGTGCTCAAAAGATAAGAAAGCTGGTGTAAAAACATTAACACAATATTGACAGCACCCTTTGCTCCAATGCTTTAAGTAAGATTCACTCAACAGAAAAGCAGACAGGGTGCTATACAGGTGAAGAACCGAATGCTATCAACGATCCACATCCTGCTGAGAAAGGACTGTTTCCAGTGTATTTATGGGGACACTGATCCTCTGAAGACGGGAACAAATAAAAGTGTTTGGTCAACCCCAGAACTTCTGTGTGTTTTGCCAGACCTGTTGAGGACAGATAGAAGGAAAATAACCCAGTCTCCAGATCCAGAGGATACTAAACTGCAAAACAAGTTTGGCCTTTCAGAACTGCAAGATCAGTGAATTTTGCGTATTTACACAAAATCCGCCCTTTGATATCACCTACTGAAAGGGGCTGCTAACAACTGCATAACAGCTCCTTTTCAGGTCACGGGGGCAATTACAAAGTCTATACTTTTTCAGCACCATCTTCAGCTTCTTGTAGCCAAAACTGCCTCCTCAGGAGACTGCTGTAAACCCAAGAGGCTAACAGCTATTCTCACTGACCATCCAAAACACAAGCTGGATCATTTTTAAGACTGACAGATACTACAGATTCAACCCACTACATCATTCAGAAGAAAAATATGTCTTTTTTTAATCTTTTTCTTTTTTTATTTTTTTGAGAAAGAGGCCCGAAAGGCATAGCCTACACGTAACTGTCTCAAGAAAATCCCTTCAAGGTAGCCCTCTGCAGCATTTGAAGCTCAGTTCCCTGTTTCCGTTTGCTACAACTTTCTTGTAGGACTACAGCCTACGCCTCACCTTTGCCTGCACAGCAAACACTTGCCTCGGCAGCAAACACTTACAGAAAATTCTCAGAGAAATAGATTTTCTTTACAGATTCTTGATACCAAAAATACTATTAATCACAACAAATATTATCTGTCTTTCAAAAGTATCTGCAATAAATGTGAATTTAGAATGGCTGCCTTAGTTTAGGATAGCTTTGAAAACGCTGGAGTTTGCACTGTAAGAAATAGTTGAGAAACAGTAGCAAAAACACATTTGCATATTTTCAACTAAATACAGAGCTGTGTTTTTATTAAGTGTTGCTTTAAGAGGTCAGAAATCACAATGTGTGCAGGGAGACAACTGCAAGGACTATCAAACTGTAGCTCTTCGCACCACATCCTCAGGCGGGCTGGGATGACCAGGATATCTGAGCAGCAAGCACAGCCTTCCACATTGGGTTTCATGCTGGAACTAGTTCAAAAAAACAGGAGGAAAACAACACAAAATTCATGTTATGATCATTACACCTTACCAGGAGCCTTCAGTGTCTTCCTTTTATGCATCCTTGAATTCTTTAATAACCTCAACAAAGGTCTATTATGTTCCCAGGAGGGGATTTGCACAACGCTTATGAAAAATGAGCAACTCGCTAGAAATCAGGAAGAGATGAGTCAAGCAGCACCTGCTCACAAATTAGATGGGAGAACAGCAAGCCCTTGAGCACACAGCTCATATGGGACTACCCGGAACGCTGCCCTGCCGCTGTGATACAGAATAGTCTGCTTTCTTCCTGCATTTCAACGTGGCTTTCCACTCCGCGCCTCGGCTGCGATGCAGAGGCGTTGGGTTTACCCACACATCATCTCACCGCCCGGCACGGCGCGCATCACGTCTTACTCTCCTGCAAAGCATCTGAGACCCTGGGAGGAGAAGCTAGTCTGAAGTTATTCCTGAAGTTATTACTAAGACTGCAGAACAGATAATTCAAGCTACCTCTTTGCACGCCATAGATACCAGTGTTAAAGCTCTGAGTTTTGATTTGTTTATGAAGATAAATGCTAGTTGTACAGGGTAGTGCAATAAGTGGTCTTTGCAGGATAATACATGAAAATCATATACAAAACACAGTATTTCATACTTGTGAAAAATAACCTTCTTGCCCTCTTCCTTACAAGAAAATAAATTAAAAATGATAACTGTTATCACTTGAAATTTTCATTATGGCGTGATGAAAAACAAGGTGATGTACAGTTTGGTGTTTCTCTTCCTTACCGAAAAGTTCACATCGCAAGTTTCATCTACGCCACAATTTCTGCAAAACATGAGCAACTCCTGCGAGGCCACTGCTCCCTTTCCACCAGCACCGTCCCCCTCCACCTGCTGTGGAACAGTCACAGTCACGTTAAGTCCCAACCACCCACTGAAATGAAAGCGCTTCAACAAGTCTGGAGCAGGACGTTCTCCCTTACATTCCAGGCGGGTAACACTGGGAGCAGAGCTAAATACTGGCTCTCGAACGCCAGTGCGAGGACCGGAGAGCTGTTTGACATTATAAAGACTCCGTGTTTTAAGGAGTCTTCCAATTAACCTTACATCCTCTGATAGGAATTGAAATGCCCACTACTGCTGCAGTTATCAGCCTGCCCAGGAAGGTCAATAGGGAGCTGGTTGAAGGGAACGCCAGACGATCTGCTCAAGTGCAGACTGCTCAAATGCGGCTGGTAATAATAATTCACCCTTACAACCACTTAAGGAACAATTATCTGCCAAAGCTTTGGAGCTTTTCTATAAAGAAAGCAAGCCAGCTACTGACTCCACACTAACTGTTCCAATAGTCCTGCCTTTTTTTTTTTTTTTTTA
>Ga0065711_1037563_pt1 | contig 19704 bp, 6 predicted proteins | sample Hoacrofraction12_FD_59098 | JGI IMG/M metagenome (GOLD analysis project Ga0065711, IMG submission 59098) | Hoatzin crop microbial communities from Cojedes, Venezuela - Epithelial fraction 12 v2 (version 2) | ecosystem: Host-associated > Birds > Digestive system > Esophagus > Crop | place... | reverse complement strand
AGCCACCGAGGAGCCGTAGCCGGTTCCCCCGCACGGATCCCCGCACGGGCGCGGCCCTGAGGGCGGCCACGCACAGGCGCGGGGCCGCTCCCCGGGCACACCCACGCAGGCACCCCCCGCCTCCCGCCCTGGCCTCTCCCCGCAGCCGGGCCGGGTATCCCTGTCCCCCCCCACGCAAACACATCGGCACCCACCGGCGTGGCACCGGGCCGGTGACGGGGCCGGAGCCCTCGCCCAGCCGCTCTGCGGCTCTGTCCGCTGCGCCCTCCGGTCGAGGGAGAGGCAGCGAAACGCGCCTTTACAGCTGGAACGGTCTGTGCATAAGCTGGAGGCTCTCGAACTTGGGGGCGGCGAGGGATGATCGCCTTTCCTCCGGTTCAGGGTTACGTTTTAAACTCGACAGCGCAGCCCTTCCGAGGGGCTGGGGCTGGCCCGGCCCTTTCTCTCTCCCGGGGATGTTCCTTTCCTCCAGCCCCCCGCCTCTGCTTCCTTCTCCCCCGCTTCCCACAGGCAGCCCCCTGCAGTCTTGCTCTCCGCTCCGCCGTACCCTTGCGCGTTTTTCTCCTGCCGAGTCATGTTTACATACAGCAAAGAGATTGAGGAGATTCACACAATCACAGTATTTATATAATGACATTGCAGATAAGAATGAACAAACATTTTCTATTTGTGAAGCACTTTTATTAGAAAAAAACACCCCATTATGAAAAAAAACTTGTACAACAAATACCCTCTCTGAAGTTGGTCAGGATTTTCCAAGTTGAAATTGAAATCTGAGGGTTAGGTTTTTTGCCCCAAAGATCAGAACAGTTCATCCGAGTCATCGTTTTGTTCTTTTTTTCTAACCAGAATGTCCACGTTCAGAAGTTCTTGCAAGTATCTACATGAAATCCTATGACTGAATTTCATATCCCAAAGGATCAAGATCCTGGTCCAGAAGCATCAGAGAAGATTCCCTCAGCTTCTGTAGAAGCTTTCGGAGTTCTTCTTTTGAAAATACCTAAGAATAAAAAAAAACACATAATGAAGTGACATTTATTTGCAATGACTAGCACTGATATAAAAGTAAACGGCGGTTAGTCAAGTTAGTAACTTTTTTTTTCTTTCTGTTTAAGACAGTGTGAACATCAGACATTTCAGAACAGCATTTAGTCAGGGACTGGAAGCTAGCAGCAGTATCCCAAACCTGAAGGTAGTCTCAAGGTAGCTTGCTTTCATAACTACTCCAAAGATTATTGGTAAACAGCCAAGTTTAATTTTCCTATTACTGCTGACAGAGATCTTAAGCCAATCCAAGCGAATGCATCACAGTATTTTTCTTAGCCTTGATGTTTATTTACAGATTTCTAATCCCTGTTTTTTCTGGGGGGAGGGAGTGTTGTGGTTTATGTTTTTTTTGGTCGGTGGTTTGTTTTTTGGTTTTTTTTTTTAGTGATAAAGTTTTTTTGGGTTGTTTTTCAGGCTTTTGGAAGGAGAGAAGGTGAGGTAAACCAAGTGCTCCAAAACAAAACCTGCTTATACAATGTTCCAAAATGTAATAACAATTTAAAAAATCAATTCCAGTTCTACAGTTCAACTTATTAAAATTCAATAGACCCCACCCAAAAATCAGCAACTGCACTACTCAGAAGACCTGCTTGTCAAAACATCAGCATCATCTTCAGCGTTTCCAAGTTAATTCTTTGTTTCCTTAAGTTAGCATACAAGGAAAGCCTTTACTACCGCACTGAATGGGAAGAGATGAAGAAAGTTATGATGTTAAGGAACATATGGCATCTTCCTCTCAAGATAGAAGCTTTCTCCACAGCCAACCCACAGAACGTTTAATTGGAAGCTCAGCTGTCTGAAGCTCTCGCTCACTCACTGTATAAAGCTTGTGTCGCTCAGACGCGACCGTGTCAGCCAGCCGCAGGCACTCCTGATACTGTCCAGTACTATGTAACACCGTGTGCAGTAAAAAGCACATCATTGGCAGGCACAGCTTTCGCAGCAAAATCATCTGGTGTGTTCGTTCAGGGTCATCCTCGGCATCCTTAGCATAGCGAAATAATAGATCAGTATTATGAACATCTACCTTTAAAAGGCAACTCGGCATAACCACTTAATTAGTAGCATCAGAGGCAAAACAACAGACTAACCAGCCTAGACTGGACTGCCAGATCCCATCTGTACAGTAACTGAAGCAATCTGTAACTGGTCACAGCAAGGCCAGAGCGAATTGTAACAGAGTAAACAGAAGCACATCATACTAAAGATGACAAAGGTACAACGGGGTACAATCTGCGCTTTGTGGTCCACGCCACGACACAAAAATTCATTTTACCTCTCTGACATCAACCATCCATCCTCCATCCACAAACAGCAACACATTGTACATTTTCTCTTTCACATCAGCTGTAAGAGCATCCAAGAGGCCTTTCCAAATACTATAGTCCATCTGGCAAAGAAACAAAAAATAAACTGCAGCAGAACAGGATAATTTCCAAGGCTATTTTAACACAGACACTTCACCTAGCATGCAACAGCCAGCACAGTTCTAATTAAAATCAGAATCTTCAGCCAACTGCCAAAGCCTAAAAGCCTGCTGCTAACAGCTATTTCCATCCTTGCTTAATTCCCTGTCCAGAGAGTCAGGCAGGTTCTTCAGAAGTTGTCGAAGCCACTAGAGGAAGATAATTTTAAACAACTTACTCTGCCATGCTTATATAACAAACACTCGTATAAACTGAGTACGGTGTATTCAGACTGGCTAGACATGTGAAAAGAACCTTCGGCAAAACCAACAGAACTGCTGCGTCTTTTAGAGAAGAAAACGTGACAAATGCGAGAACACAAGACAGCCGTCACCCTCCATTGCCAGGGCTAATAGCAAAATCAAGTACTCAGATTTTTTTAATAACACTGACAATCAACACATTATAATGAATATTTACTATTTCATTATACAACACTATACGTAAAGGTGAGTCATAAGAGAAAAGCATGAGAATTTATTGGGCAGTGGCATTACTATTCTCTCTCATACTCCCTCTTTTCAACACAAAAATAGAATAATTTATAATAGAGTTCCCAAGTAATATGAATTAGCAGTCTTCTACTCTGTTTCATTAAACTAAGACTTGCCTCCTAAGAAAGAACATAAATGTTCGTAGTAAATAACAACCTGAACCCTTACCTACCTCATACTTCTTTTCTTTATGTTCGTGGGCCACTTTTTCAGTGAAAGTTGCTTGTGGTAACAAAGAAGGCTCCTGTGGAGCCGAGTTCATGTGTTTAAACCACTCATTGAAGGTTTCGTGGGCTTCCTGCATTGCATTGGAAACAGTGTTTTGACATTTTTGACTCATTTATATAATTACAAGAATATCATGAAATGCACAAAAGCCAAAAGTTACTTCTAAGTGTAAAAAGAACCTCACTATTTTGTAAACTCTCAGCTATAGTGCATCCAGCAATCAGAAATTAAATCAAATGGACAAAGCTTAAAAGTTTCACCACCAAGACAAAGCCGCCATTATTTCCAAGTAATAACTTCGAATACAGCATTTGTGAAACTCACCAAATACGCCCGAATACATAAATGTTCCCTTATAGCATTGTCATCTTCAGCTGGAAGTGGAGTATCCATTCCATGTTCTTCCCATTGGTTATATATTTCTGCTATGGAGTCTTGGGGAATCTTCACAAACACATCTTTCGCAGCTTCATGTTTCTTGGATGCTAGGAGAACATGAACTGAGTATCAACAGCTTTGCCATTTCCATACTTTGTTTTTACAAACTGACAAGCCCGTGCTTTTTAATAGACTAGATTCAAAGTTACAGCAAATGGAGTGCCAAGAGCCAATGAGAACAAACCCAACATTTAAAAAGTCTACAATATTTGTAAAGTTTAGTACCCAGGAACTTCCTCATGATTGCATTGCTTTGCTTAAGTGCTTCTGCCCTCTGTGCAGGATCAAACACGAGCCAGTCAATTACATCTATTTTCAGCCGATCCGCCTGTAAAAACCAACATATAGATTCACTAACATTTCAAGCATACAGCTGATGTTAGACACATTAAATCTGGTCAATGAAACACACGAGTTTCTAGAGATCTTTGGATAGCATTATGATGTACCAACAAGGATCGCTTTACTCACAACTTTAGTATCAAAAGCTTAGAAAACAATCTCTGCAATCCGGAATCATTCAAAAATCCACTTCTAAATATTTCCAAGACATTCAGACCAATGGATGAGCATCAGCTCTCAAAAATGTCTATGGATTACAATGCATCTTCCTCAAACTTTAATATGAATATACTGTACAAACATGGTTTATGGAGCATCTTCAGGGGTGCCAGCAGCCTGCAACCACAGTTTCCCAACTCTTGTGTTAGATAAACTACCTATTTGGCTTAGAAAGTTTAAAATGCACTGAAGAGCAAAAAAATTGCCTTAAGTTTGTGGACTATCAGTTGCTTTCTAAACAGTACTTTGCATGCAAGCTCCTAACCTCACTGTCACTAAAGTACTGACCTGGATCCAACTAACACTGAACAGTGATGACAAGGAAACTGTCAGTAAAGGCAATGTCTGCCGTATTCAGCATATGACACTTGAACATGCAGCAAGGTATATCTGAGATCCAAAGTTTTAATCCTCATAATTCTTAGAAGCTACAATAATATCCTAGTCTCAGCTACAATCTATTTTGTTGCAGTCATTTCATGGGCTTTATCTTCACTTCTTGTTTGTATGAGGACACGCTGCTGAGCCACATATACCACAGCACAGAAGATCAAGGAGATGTAGAAACAGAAGTTAGGAATTCATGCAATTCAACTCCTCACTTGATCACATGGGAAGTGCATTGCCCTCACAGGCTTTTTCAAGGCAATTTCCACCACCGTTGAAAGAGAAATATGGATCATACATGGTAAAAGACTCCACAGTTGATTGCAAACTGGAGTATCTGCCTTACAAAGTATACTCACCTCCGTTGTGCCTGTATCTAACATATGGTCATGGTGACTGAATTCACCAGCATCCTTCTTGCGGATGTTTTCAACGACGGTTTTTGTTATGGTTGCAACATCCAGACCTAGGTTAAGAGAGAACCATGTAACAGTGCTCAAGAATTCAAACTTGCCACAAAATGAATTTCAGACTCCAGTTGTTGATCTTATTCCTTACCATCAGTGATTCTTACCAGTCTGTTCACATTCCCATTGTCAGACTAAATTACAAGCTTTTGAGAGACATAATTTATTGTAGGTGTTTTAGAAGAACGGTATTTGAGATAACAGAGAACATCAAACATGGAAAAAAGAATAAGAAAACTAGTAAGTTTTTCAGTCTGTGCTGGGCACCAGCATACAGATATATTTGCTAAGACCACTGATTCCTACAATTCTGATGGCACGACTATGATTTGACAGGAACGTACCAGGAAAAGCTCAGAATAGTTCTTTTGCAGATGCTGAAGCAGGATGTTTTATTTTCAAAATTTTAGCCAAGTTTTCAAAACAAAGTGACTAAAAAAAATTATTCTGCAGTAGATCTACTTCTTTGTGAATTCTGAGTGGTACAGAGGCATTGCTGAACAATGGACAGTGTGCTGCTTCACTGCAGTCCCTTTTAGTTTGATGTATAGGCCTGGAAGGAAGCTTGCAATTAATGCAAGCAACTCAACACAGCTCAGAAAGAGCACTATAAATAGGACACAAAACTTAACATACTCATAACCTTCCTAAATCCACAAACAGGTATGTATTTTTATAATTAGTTTTCTGAAATACCACCATCATGTGACGCTTCAGAACATATATTTGAGACAGGCAGCTGGCATTTACTTCCTGCTGTGTTTGGACATAATCCAGAAGCAAAAGTGATATTTAGTTTAACTCAGAAAAAGAACTGCAATTCCAGGTTAGTTAAAAACCACAATATACCTACTTGAAGAAGTGATCAGCAAATTAATTTTATTTAGTGAAAAATGAAGAGACACAGGAAGTAAACAATATCATCTTCATAGCTATGTCTTGCATTAAAAACTACTGAAAGACAAAATAACCCAGGACACACAATGATAATTCAAATATCAGCATCTCTCACCTGCATCTTTTGCTAATTCAAGGCAGTGGTGGCGTTGATCACTTTCAGTAACATCTTCAAGAAATAAAGCGTACTGAGCAACAGCTAGCTCTGGGGGCAAGTGGCTGACATAAAACGCTATTAAATCTGTGTGTTTCTCAGATATCATCCGCTGCAGATTAAGAAGCAAATATTTAGAAAAACATACTATACTCCTCTGTGTAAACACATGTTTTATGTAAAAACATAAATGTGTAACAAATTTCTCATTATTTTGTTCTGATATAGGAAGACTCCACTTCTCAGCTTCTAAACAAGGATCAATAAAACTGCCTCTTAATTAAGCACTGCTGACAGAAACTCTGCATATTAGGCAAACTTCCATGTACCTCTTGAGAAGAGAGCATTAACTGTGTCATAGCTTTCTCCATCCTGTAACCTTAAGTCTCATTTTCTTCCTCCTTTACGTCTAAATTACATCAGAGAAAGCAAACGACATTTTTGAAAGCTTACCTGAATGTAGGTCTTTAGGACTTCGACAGAAACTTCCTCCTTATTGCAAACAAATACAAATTTGATTTTAAGTTATGTAGTGTGGCCAAAAAAAAAAAAAGAAGATACTTTACAGGCTACCACTATTACCAGACACAAGGTTATTTGATTATCCCTGCTTCAGTAACCTATACATGCAAACAGGCTCAGCTGGAAGAATTGTTTCTCTCAAAGAGTGATTAAAAAAATGTCTTCTGATTCAAAGATTTAGTGTTCCAAGGATTTTCTTTTTCAGCAACTGGATAATATAGTTCTTTGTTTAACTGGAAAGTTACTTTTAGAATTGTTTTTCAAATCTTTCAATTTTACCATTTTTTTTAATTAATAAATACAATATCAGGCAAACAGATGACTATGGTAGCGTGCTACATGCACTGTTCTGTTACAGAAAATTCTAATGTTCCTATGTACAGGGTATAGATATCACCTGGCTCACCTGTAACAGCCTATACTAAACAATCAAAGTATAGTCTGAGCACCTGAGACTGCTTTAGCTAAGACTGAAGTATTTGTTACTGTGAAGAACTATCATTTTATTCTTATGTGTGAATGAAATTAGAGATCTTCATCTAAGCACATACCTAAATGAAATGTACTCAAACATCACATAAGGAACATCATAAAAGCTTGCACAACTGCCTCTTCCTCCTGAGGTCTGCTGAGGGTTGATTAATATTCCAGCAAACTCAACTACTCCAAAATTGTAGAGGCAGTAATCAAGAGTTACTCACAATCCCACAATGGAATTTCTGTAGGAAATTGCACCTTTTTTGCCCCCTCTGTTAAACACATGCTAATGACTAGTTCTACCATGGCTTAGCTTAAAGACCTACTCTATCAAATTTTGAGTCTGGCTAAAAAAGGTGTATGTATGCACACACAAGTTCCTCTTGCTAAATGTTAACTGATCTCAAAATAGATTTCAAGAAGGGAATGAAGCAATGATTAGAGGCATGAAAAACCACAGGAACTCAGAGCTGTATTTAAATTGTCTAATGAAAACGCGCATTTGTCTTTAGCTTACATTCAGAAACTTCACACATACGCGCTTCTGAATTTTAAAATAGAAAACGAGAGCTTCTAATCACTTGCGATTGCCTCAGAAAGGAGTAATTGCAACTATGTGACCCAACTGCATATTTAGCATAAATAAGCTACATAGTTAGTAGGTATTTAGTATATATTTGGGGGAAAATATGAAAGTTTCAGCTAGTACCAATTACCTCAAGCAAAAACATTTATGAGTTTACAGCAATAGGTACAATTCTGAGGACTGTGTATGTGATCAGGCTATACTGAAAGCATCTTCACTGCCACAAAAAATCCTAACATTGAAGTTTGAGTCAGGTCCTTTTCCATAAAGGGCTTATGACTAGAAACCATCATCTTTAAAATAAAAAATTTTCAAGCTGAACTGGAGGGGAGGAAGGTGCTATTATCTAATTTTGACTGTTGTATTTAGGCTCCAAGATCAACAAATACACTTTTTAAGCAGGCAGCTCCTCATCAGCCTGGAAGTGCTTTACCATAATTGTATGTAGTTTATCTATTTACACACAATAATTTCTACTTCAAAGACTAGCTATTGCCATGACAACAAATCAAACACAAGTGAACTTACCTTAGTCTGCAGACCCAAAGTGCGGAAAAAGAGAATAAGATGTGTCATGAAACGAAGGAGGTGTCCTGGGAGCACACTTCTGTCTTTGGAAAGCCATCTGCTGAATTCTTCCATCAAACCTATAGCCACCAAGGAAATGACAGTATTAGCGACACCACAGGGAAAAAACACCTAAGAAATATTTCAAAATTATGCATTTATTCAACAAACGAAGTTTAGTCTCAAAAGCCCAACAACACAGAACAGCAGCAGTTTTGGAAAGATTTAGCTGTTTGGCTTAAATATCTGCTGTATGTATCTTGTAATTTCTCAGAAAAAGTTATAGCAATAGTCTCACATATATTCTGACACATTTACATGATTTCATGACTTCTTTGAAAACTACCTTGTATGTCAAACTGCAGAAAGTGGCTACTGTTCTTGATTAAAGCAGCAGCTCGGCTTTTAGGCGGAGTTTGCCTACTGTGCACTTCTAAAATCCATTCACATACAAGTTTCTGGAAAGGTCACTAGATATAATGTAGTCAATTGACATTTAAAAATCACTTAGAGAAAAGCTCACCATCCACATCTCCCAGTATAATGAATTTTTGAATCACATGATAGTGCTCCTGATTCTCCTCTATAACCCTCTGGGGAAACAAAAAGAAAGTTCAAACTTTGAATAAAATCTTATAGCACAATGTATAAAGAAAGCAAACTTATAAATAAAGCACAGGTTCCTTAGGGAAAAAAGCTTTCCTGTTTCAAAGGGTATTCTGCATCAAGAGCACGAGAAAAGGCACTTGCTGTCTCAATGTCAAGTTACAAGAATATTGACAAACTGAAAGAAAGAACCAGAATATAGATCTGTGCAGTTGATACTTTCATGGAAGAGATCCAAGAACTAAGGGCTTTTGCTCTGAAGAGGAGAATAAATAACAATGTTACAGAGAACAGATTCTACAAAGTCACAAAGAAGCAACAATGTGTATAAATCCTTAAAGAAAAGGCATGTGAAACTTAAACTTGAGGAGGAAGAGAGCGTGGGGTTTTTTTGGGGGGTAGAGGAATTAATGCATGAAATACAATTCAAGTGCACCTGTAAAGTTGCTATATGGTGAGGATTGTACTAGAAGGGCAAAGGCAGCTGGGTGTATCTGTGGCTGACGGCATCAAACTAAACTGCCTTTCAACACGACATTGTCTTAGCAATATGATAAACGCTATATATCTATTACATCAAATAAAAGTAAGTGTAGTTTGAATTTAATCTTCAACATTTAATCTTAATAAAGAAAATCAACATATAAGTTATATATTCCATCTTAAACAAAGTAAGTACCCCGAGTGTTTAAAGCAAAAGCAACACAGTCTGTTTGAGCAAACACGCTTTTAAATTTTGAAAGTCCTGTTTTGAAATATGCACACAAAACCCCTATAAAGAAAACTTAAACCTCTTGTAAATAAAATGGCATATAATCAATCTTTGCACATTTTCTCAAAGTGCTGAATAGGTGATTTGCTCTGTCTGCTTTGTAACTCTGACAAGACTTGACAGTCAGCTATTTCTTTAGCACACCCAGCAAGTTTGGCAGATAGGGGGCAAGAAAAAACCTGTCTCTTTTCCATCATTAAAAGGTGGTAGCATATAGAAAAATCTATTTGAATTGAGAAATTACATGTTACAGAGGTCACTGTGCATATCTGAGTATTTCCTTAAATAGTGTAGTAAAAGCAAAAGCTAGCGAGTAGTTGAAAATGGTAAACAGTGAGGAAAAACACTGTAATTAATACGTACCTTTTTGTCTGTTGCTTGAAGTTCTTCAAAAACTTTTTCTGAAGTCCAGCTTCAAAGTAGGAGAGAAAAGGCAAGAAACATTACATTCCAAACAGGTCATGCAGGATCCTCTGTTGAGCGTAGAAGCATAATTTTACTTAAAACTTACTTTGTTTGTAAATAATCTCTAGGAAGCTCTTCCTTCTCCTCTACAGTTATTACCGAGGCTCGTATTTCCTGCTCGACAAGAGTGTCCACCATGACCCTGAAATATGCCCAAACAGTATCTTCCCAGGTATCGCAAACTGGAAGAAGCTACACAGTAAAAAAACAGAGCAAAGAGATTGAGAACTATCGGAATCCGAACTGAGCAACTGTAATTTAGGATCAGATTTCCAGGCACCCAAGCAGACTAACAACCATCCTGAACAGCAGCCTTTCCTTCATCAAAGCAGGATACAAAAAATCCTTTCACTGAATAATGCACTAGGTCCTTGACTATTTTATATCAAAGGCAGTCAATAGAAATCGTCCCATCCTCCTTCCAGAGGCAGCATCACTCTGACACTGTTCCCTCTCTTGTGTACCACCTCAGAAAACTAATGCAGATGAAGACTATTCACTTTCCTGCCCAGTCATTTTTCAGCAGGATCCCTTCGCCTTACTGGTTTATGTCATGGTTGCACAAGTCACAGGTCAGCAGTGAGCAGTGAAGGGTAGGAATGAGTACTGCTGCTGTGGTGACGTAAAGAAATTCATATCCAGTTCTCTGGATTTTGCTAGGTTTTTTCAGAAGTGAAACCCTGGGACAAGTTCCAGAGAAAACACTGTTTCATGAAACACTTCTCTCTTACAGTAATTTTTAAATTACTGAATCTTACTGAAATTACTGAAATTTAAATTCACTAAAAGTCTCTGCTCTGTCACATGAAGGTATCTTCTGTAAGTTTGTATCATTTTACAATGCCTTTTCTCCTGTAAAAGAACTAATTTTAAATTTCAATGAATAAAACCTGAAAACTTTCCCTATTTCCCCTCTTATTTTCTGAATTATGTTTATTTCTCCTACATCGTACCAAGATTGGGAGGTACAGGAGGGCTGGGAAATCAAGTTCCTCAAGTAGGAGCTTACCACTGATTACTATAACAGCAAGGAAAATTTTATGATAGTCTGCAATGCTCCTCATTGTTCTTAAAAATAAAAAAGAAAAAAAAATCACTAGTTAGGAGTGGGAGAGCACAAAAACATCTGGAGGATTAAGACTAATAAAAAGAGGGAACTACTTCAAGATAAAAAAATAAAAAAGTGAGCATCGTACAGAGTATAAAACCTACTAAATTTTGGTAGAGAATAATCTTTGGATACACCAACTCATCTGTAAGAACACTGTGCGTGAGCAGAAAAGCAACTATATAACATCTTAAATAATACTAAACTAGAAAAGAACTAAAAATCACTAGAACTGTTTGTACTGAAAGTCTGCAGGAATAATACTAAGAAAAGCCTATTGTACATTCAATTAAGGTACATCAGTCCCGCAAAGAACATGTCTACTAAAGCAGCAGTGCTTGCTATTGTTCTGTTCACTAGATCTTAAAAAGGACAACAACCAGTAATTGCAGTTATTTCTGATGATACCACTGTCACAAGAGAAAGAAAACACACAACTACCAAACACCACTTAACTAAGAGGCTTGACATACCTGTTTGAGGTTTCCACTCAGTGCTGCATAGATCGCTCTCTCATATCTATTAAACTGCTCCTAAAATAAACAAGTAAAAAAAAATACAACTTTTAATTACAAAGCATGTAAGTTTTCTAGTCACTTTGCATTTCATTTCAGATTAATCCATTATAAAATGTTCCATCTAGCAGCTTCCAAGAAAAGCTGCAAATCACAGGACATACCATGAGTCAAAATAAGAATAGCAAGTGACTTCCCCTTCAGTGGTATCTGAAAAATTTATATTGATCTGGAAAGAAAGCAATGTTTTTCCTTTCCCATTAAAATAAGTCAAGATAAAAGTCAAAGTTAGTGTCAGCAGTTTCACTTTCAACCAAATAAAAAAAAGGTCAGACATTTCCTAATCCTCAAAAATTGGTCCTGATTTAGGTAGATATCTCACTACAAGACATAAATATGTTATTTCAGAAGTCCTCTTAGAAACACTACTTATAAATCCCATAAGCAGCGAAAACAGAGGGGGTAGGTTTACTCAAAATCATGAAGGTTCAAATTTATATATTAATGTCAAGCAAATCAGCATTATCTTACCTCTTCAGCCATACGCCAACAACTTATTTTCCAAATGCACCTGTATGGATTCCCTTGAACAGGCTCCAGCTCTTTTCCTACATGCAAAGTATAATTAAAAAAACAAAAAACAAAAACAAAACCCAGAAAAACCCACAAAAAAAAGGAGGAAAAAAATGCTATTAAAAAAAAAGAGAAAACAGTAACAAGGTAAAGCCTATTTTCTGTTATTAACCCAATTTCAACCCCTTTGGAACTCTTCCCAAAGCATTTTGATGCTTTTGACTGGATTGTAAAGTGGGTTTTCTGGGAAGTTTAGTACATGCACACCTTAAAGTTACAATATTTTGAAAGCTTAGCTGCTACCTAGCTTTGAAGAAAATGTGTTCAACCATAACATATCTACAGTGTTTACATTTGGAAAACACCAAGTTAAGGAGACAAGGAATTTTATCTCTTAAGGAATACAAACTTCTAAAACTGTCACTGCTTCAGTGCTGCTGTTCTGCATGCATCTGCATGAGGGCGTGCCTCATGGAATTAAAACACACATAACAGCAGTCTACGTAGGTACACTCACAACAAGGGTAGGACACTGGTGAAGCACGCAGATAAAAGTAACAGGCTATCAGTATTTGAAACGTAAGAAAGCATTACACCTTCCAAGCCCAGCTATGCACAACACTTTGACATGCTCTTAAATTCTTTGCTAAATCCTGCAATGCCCTTGAGCATAAAGACAAGAAAGGTACTGTGTTATAAACAGGACCATGTGAAAGAAACCCCAGGACCAAGGAGAAATGTAATCTAACAATTTTCACACATTTCAAAAGCATCTCTTTTCCCTGCATTTACATTTGCTGAGCTCTAGTCCTGCTATGCCTTTCTGAAGCTGGATGTAGAGTCCAACTTTGAGTCTGTAAGCAGAAAATGTTTGCTAGGTGGCACAAGTCAGATGTTGAGAAAATACAGATTGAAATATTATATGGAGGTGGAGAAGATCCATCTGGAACTCTGAGACATCTATTTCCTGATGGTTACGCTTGATTTTCAAAAAGAAAGTGACTTCAGCATTTTAAGTGGATTCAGTGAACTCATATCTAACTAAAATAATTTCATATTAGTTTTTACATGTTCAACAGACACAGCCAAATACTTTAGATACAAAAAAGGCTCTTAAGATTAAAAGAGTTATTTCTCTTTGCCACAGACAGGTATTACGGGAAAGCCCTCTGCCCTGTTTTTACATCTGCCTCAAACGCACTTTGGAGTAGATACCTCCATTTATGTTAGGATCATGATACAATTTCCATCCTTCCAAAGTTGCAGCTCTCCAGGCCTGACCACATCGTTTGCACAAGCGCTGTGCCTGAAAAATAATGGATTTTCTCAGCAACAGACTTCACGGTAGGAAAACCACCAGTTTCTCCTTTTAAAAATTGAACTTTATTAAAACAATTACTTTGTGTAGAGATTCTACTATGCAAAAAATAAGCACAAAGAACCTTAAATTCAAACAACTAAAAGATTTCAAAGTAAATAAAATGTCATCAGTGTTTTTTTCACTCCACATTTTAGCTTTTCAGTCAGTATTTATACCAATATGAGAAATATGGTACAGTCTCCTCTTTACTAGCTTAAACAGCTGTTATGCATCCTTCTGATAAGCTTAGTTTAAGGTGTTGTCCTGTTGCTTAGATGGATAATCTACCTCTTCACGCAGTCATCAGCTTTTTGAACTTTCCAAACCCCTCATGCACTTCTAAAAATAGCAATCCCACCTTTCCCATCATGACACTCACTAGCCCATGCACTAGCACAAACAGGTTTAATTCAAAGCTGTTTTGAACAGCATGGAAAGTAGAACAGAAACTGTACAAAAAAAGCTTGCCTACAAGTCTTCCAATCCTGCACCCCTGTGGGGGAAAAAAATAAAAGACAGCTAAAGATTATCTAATTAGTGTGACCAGTACTGTTCCAGGACAGACAAAACAGTACAAAAAGTGAGAAAAATAGCAATATACAGTCTTGGTTTGTTTAGCCAAATTCTCTTATTTTCACAATGGAAGGCTGTAGGCATTCAGCTATTTTGGGAATGGTGACAAACAGTAAATTTAAAGAACAGACAAGCAAGTTGTTCTAGCTTACCTGCTGTGTATTACCTATTGTATGGTAAGTGAACAGAGGTTTATTCTTAATTCAGAGTAAAAGTATTTTAACTTACTCTTTCCATAGTGAACAACCCACTGATGCTTATCAGACAACAGGGACATCATAGCAGTGACTTCAGAACAACTGATGCTGCAAATTTACATCCATGTTGCCCTGCAGCAACATGCTCATGTGCCATACTCTCAGAAAATGAATAGATGTACACCACAGTGGAGCAAAATATTAGCAAGTAACCATATTTCTAAGTCTAAGGTCTTGGGCACAAGTATCTCAAGTCCCGACACCCCCCCACCCCCCCCATTACTCCAATGTCATTATATATACATAGAGCCTAGTACAAGGGAATCAGTTTCCAGCTGAGGCCTTTACACAACACCACAATACAAGTATTTACATGATTAATTAAGTAAGCCACTTCACAATTGGGAATAGTTACTCAGAACAGCTTTAGGACCAAAAATTTCCTGCATGTTACTCAGCTAAGGATTAATGCTAAGTATACACATCATGTATTCTCTAAGGTGGGGGAACAACCAGATTTATAGTGAAAGAGCTAATGGAAGATAATCATGTGCTTTCTAGGATACTCAGATATCTAAGTCTGAATTTTCACTGCTGAAGACCCTGCCAAACAATAAGGGTAAGAAAACAAAAAGTAGAAAGCAAGAAAGAAAATTTATTTTAATTAATAAGAGTAATGATTGTAAATAACTACATTTCTTCTTACAGCAGTACTAGCCTATGGAGATCATGCACTGGTTCCCAGTTCTGTCCTGGGACGCACCTCCAAACATGCCACTGCAGTTGTTTGTACGATAAGGTGATCAAAATAGCCCTCAGTTCCACTTAGATCACATACCCAAGGAAAAGTTAGAGAAGCAGAGCAAGTGAAGTTCGCTTAGTTTAATGCTATTTCTACAAAAAGCACACATCAAACCTCCCTTTCTAGTTAAAATTGCAAGCGTGTTCCACTCTGATATATCTAGAAGGAAGCCTGTATGATAATCCGCTGATTATTAGAGATGTGATTGGGAAGTTCTCAAACAAATCTGTCTTTGGCAGTATTTAGTATCAAGCCACTACAGTAAAAAAATACTGTCAAATAACAAAAAAAAAAAGAGATAGAACATTTTTCCGTAACATCTACTCTACACACCCAAAATTACTTAACTGCATGCAAGATTTTATTAAAATACTAATTTAGCAGTCTATCACAATCAGTATCGATAGTAAATTGAAAATTAAATCACCACAAGCCAAATCTAAACAGACATTTCAGTACACAGCTTTTCATTAGCTTTAATTATAAGATTTAAAGTAAGTTACACTAGTTCAGCCAGAAGATAGTACAGCTTTCTGCAGCTTACCTCATCTGTCATTCCTGCTCTGATGAGAGTGAAGAGATATTTCAATAACCTCGCATCATCTTCTTGGTCCAAATCATCAAGTGGCAGTTTTTGCCTTATAGGAGCATCTGGATCCTGAAAGAAGAAAAGTCACCATCCATCCACACAATGCCTATATGCCTCTTCTGATGATTTCCTGACCTGTTTTATAATTTGTAGTCATTTTTCATGCTGGCACAGCAATCTGCACAACTCATGTAATAACTAGCATGGTACTTTCCTGTCTTTCCTCTCTCATTTCTTTTATTCCTCTTCTGTCACTGTTCCTATTAGAACAAACCATTGCAGTTTCTTTATTTACTTCACCACCTTGCCCTGAACTTCCCATCTTCCAGCTGTTCTCACCCTCAAACGTCCTTTCCCCTTCTGCCTCTCTTCCTATCAAACTGTTTCTCCTCCTCCACCTTCTAACCAAGCAGGCTTTTCACAACGGCCGTACTTGCTTCTATTTAATCCAAACAGATTTTCTCAAGCCCATCAATACCTCACATCACTCCCCAGCTGAATTAATCTTCTGTGACCGCTTCACTGTCACTGAGACAGTTCGTTACCTCCTTCTACTACAGTCCTTTTTTTCCTTGACTTCCCTCCTATTAGCTCTTACTATAGAGCTCTCACGGAATGCCATCAGGACATGGTTTCATTGTACCAGTTACTGTATAAAGACAGCACACCCTCATCTGCAAGGGCTTCCTAACAGTCTTATAAGCTTTTCTGGTTAGGGACATGAGTTTGTTTCAGACATAAGAAGTACTAATAAAGCCATTTACTTCACCAAATAGACCACATGTACTTGTGATGGGGGGTGTGGAAGTGACTGCTGAAAGAAAACAGAAGTTCACATATCCCAAAAGGAACTCCAGAGTTGCCCTGCCTCACGATTTCTGTACTAATTTTCATCTTCTCCAACTTCACTGTTTTGCAATATTTAGATAGTACAACTTCTTTTGGATAGTACAACTATGTAAAAATTGGGGGAAGGCTGTGAAAATAGCATATATGCTCTCTCTAATCCATTTTGAAACCAAATTTTCTTTTTAAGTAATACTTACCAACTCTGTTACTAGAGCTCGAGAACTTCCAATGTACGTACTCAGCTGTCGCTGCTTCAGGATATGTAGTGTGTTCTCCCTGAAAGCAGTGAAATGTTTTTGAGAAAAATGTCTTTTTAGCAAGCAACTTTTAATAAGACACAAATATTGAAAGATATTTTTGGTTACATGGAATATGGTTACAGAAGAGACACACTTGGTTTGTTGGTTTCTCCATGGACTGTGTTACTGTTGTGAAAATGCAACATTTCACAACAAGTACTAGACTCAATTCACACAGCTTTGATTTCTTTTAACAGCATCCATTATTTCAGTCATTCATGTACTCAACTATGAATTGATTTCTGCATGTGCAAAATTTCCCATTAGCATTCTCTATAAAGTCAGTCTAGGACAGAAATTCAACTTAGGATCAACACATAATTCCAAAAGCCTGTATTCACTGGCCATCAAGACCAGGTTTATTCTAGGCATCAAGAATCAAAGGTAGGCTTTGGTCTTTTCTGCTGCAAAACCCATCATTGATAATAAAGATGACAATAATGGCTTCTGGTGAAGCACCAGTGACAGAAAGTGACGGCAAGAACTTAAACAGGCAAAAATTAATGCCAGACAAAGAAGTGACCACCTGAGAAACACACAATAAGAACAGTTCTATCCAGCATAAATAACAGGCTGATCAGCAGATAACCATTTGTTATTGTGCCTTATTACGAAAAATCAAATCTGCATCCAGGTTAAGATTAAATTGCTTTGATGGTTTTCCTTTTATCCTCACCTCCTAAAAGCAGTATCTGACTTTGGGAAGACATATTTCAGTGGGTGAGTAGGAAATCTCCATTTTTACATCTAAGAATTTAAAGAAAAGTGAATGAACTGAACAACTTTTAAAAACTTGCTTCTTAAGAGTGATTCTGTGTCTGTGCCTCTGAATCTTACTTTTGATGGGAGCATGTATACAATCAAAGAAAGTCGGAACTCACCAATATACAGATTTTGCATAAAACTCAATATTATCGGAGAAGTCCCCAATTTCATCCTTGGCAATACTCTCTAGCCAATCTACCACGAGCTGGAATAAAATTAAATGGCATTTTTTAAACAAACATGTAAAAAATAATATTTTAACTGCCTTCCTCTCACGTTTGGGTCTACTCGTTAACCTACACGGTAACCAAAGGCATACGCATCCTGGAGACTATTCCACGTTCATTTTATGTATCAAATACGAAGGTTGTTGGGGCACTTGATCTATATTTCTCACTAGACACTGCAGTTATTACAGTGCTACTTAATAGTCTATTAATCACCATCAACAGTAACAGATGCTCCACATGGGAACAGCTCTCAGCCTTCCATCCTCTCCAGGCTAGCCTGAAACACACTTCTAATCTTTAGAAACTAAAAAGTATTATTTTTATGTATACAAAGAAAACACTTCAGTGAATATAAAGAAGCGGGTATTAGAATCAGCTTAATAAAGTGCACAGAGCATTAGTGTTATAAACATTTAAGTGTCGACTGATCTATTTCCACTCTCATCTTAAAAACTTTGTCATACCTGGCTTTGTCGAACAAGTGAATCTTTCTGAAACAAGTTGTCTACATTCGTCTTTTCACTAGCAGTTAAAACCTATTTAAGAAAAAGCTGATTATTACTTCATGGAAAATAAAACTTGCCACAAAACCATGAATACCAAACTGAACACATATACACTCACAAACTTTCTACAAGTTCAGCATGCTACCTCTCCCCTACTCTTTTTTAAAAAAGGATGACACTACATATTTGTTTTATTTGGATGATCTTTTACACACAGTTATACTAAAACCCGTAAAATGAGATTCAGAATATAATTCACAAATGTATGACCACAGAACAATTCTACATAGTAGATTCACTGATTCCACTGACTGCACTAATACTATCCTAAATCCCGTTTATTACTGTATACACAAAAAAGATGACATTTTCCAAGACCCTATACACACTTAACACGAAGAAGTGAAATAACCCCACAAAAAACCCAGCCCCTGAACTCTGATCCTTCTATCTGCTCTCTTGCACTAATTTAGCTTTCATTAGACTTGCAACAAAAAGAGAACAGAAGGTGCATTTCCCTAAAAAACAAAGGTAGGAGGAGATTGGGTTTTGGCACAACAGTGCTTCATTTCATAGTGACAACTTAGCAGTGGGTATCCTAGAGAAAGCTATTTTACGACTGAGAAAAAAAACGCAACCGCAGCCATAAATTTTACAAAGGCAGAGTCGCTCTACTTGTTTTGTTTTCCCAAACGTATTCTGGCAGCAAAGGCTGGAAGCATTTTATTCACATAGACATGATGACTACAGCTGAATGCCAAAAAATTCGGATTTCTCTTGAAATAAATTGGAATCACGATTGCAAAGGCTAGACAGCTTGAGACCACATGTTCGTCTTTTAGGCAAAGCAACATTATCTGTGACCTATGGGAACAGTACTGCTACTGATGCAACTTTTTAACAAAGTTATTTCTAATGAATTTCCCAACTGTATGTGGAATATTTAACAAAATAAAACATTAAGTGTATTTTATAATAGTTTTTACACTAGCATTTTCTCTTTAGAACTGAATATTTAAATTCACTTTTCACAATATATGAAATAATTTAATATTTATATTGATAAAAGTCAAATCAGTCCCATTTTTGTCTATGTTCTTTCACCTTTGAATTTTGAGTGGCTGCAAAATTGAGATTATAAAAATAAAATACAAGCATTTATCTTGTATTTAGCTTACTGTATCACTCAAACGCCCCCCCCCCC
>Ga0065711_1037562_pt1 | contig 19704 bp, 10 predicted proteins | sample Hoacrofraction12_FD_59098 | JGI IMG/M metagenome (GOLD analysis project Ga0065711, IMG submission 59098) | Hoatzin crop microbial communities from Cojedes, Venezuela - Epithelial fraction 12 v2 (version 2) | ecosystem: Host-associated > Birds > Digestive system > Esophagus > Crop | place... | reverse complement strand
CTTGGAAATCTGATGGCATTAAAGTACACTGTGCACCAGTGTCCCACTAGAGCTTTATACTCTTGTGGATCTGATGTGCCAGGCCACCGAATCCACACCGTCCAATAAACCTGGTTGCCCCTTTCCTCCACCTGGCTGGAGGCAGGACGCCTCTAATCCTGGTCAGAGAATTTGCTGCTCACCTGCTGTAAAAATGACTTGGAGGTCACTTCAAGAGGATTGGAATCAAGATCAAACTGTCTACCTGGTCTGGAGAGCTGGCTGCTGGAAACCGGAGCAGCATTTTTCCTAACAGAATCCCCTTTTGTGATTGTTTTACCTTGCAGCTCACGCACTCGTGCCTCTATGGCTGAGGTAGGTTTTCCATCCAACTTCCTCATGTCCTCTCTGTGGTCGCGCAGGTAAAACCACAGGTTGCCCCGTGGTGTATAGCTTCTGTATCCTCTCCCCTGAGCAGAGAAACGCTTGCCCCTAATGGCTGAGATGCTGGCCCATACAGGTGGGGAGTAGGACATATTCTCTTTGATTTGCTGGACCTCCCGGTCCATTTTCTCCACAGCTGAGACAAGGGAGGAAGAGAGACTTTCCTCATATTGCCAGAGTTGGACAGCCACCTCATCCACTGTTGGTGCCTCCTCACCTCTCCAGTCTACTATTGCCAGTGAGCAGTGAGCACTTAAACATTTCTAAATATCTATATTCTGTATCATTTCATAGAATGATCAAGGACTAAAGTAGCTGCTGCAGCCTTACTCATTTTCTGATTTCTTTTTCCCTCAACTGCTGAAAAACATTTTGTTGTCCCTTTTGGTAGTTTGTTCAATTTATCATATATAGTCCCGACTTCACTCTACCTTTGTTAGCTCAGCATTTATTAAGACCCCCAAAACGCTCTCAGGAGGAGACATTCGTCACACTTTTCTGTTTAACAGGAGGGGAACCACCAGGAGGTGAAGCCTCAGAACTGCAGAGAGGGTCACGCAGCAGTGAAGTCTGGTAACAAAGATTAGGCACTGCAGTGAATAAAGTAACCAAAACCTGATGGCATTTGTACAGAAATGGCCGCACTAAGCAATTTCCTTAGTGCAAGGCTTTTTCAGCACTGTTCTGCCTCTGGTGACCTACATGCTCAAATGCTTCAGGGAGAAGTGGCGAAGTCAAAATGAAAGGTAAAAGCTCTGCCAAGCCTGCTCGCAGAGCAGAAGCAGCCCTTCAGGTAGTCACAGCAATTAGCAGCTAGAATCCGAGAAGCTGGGTACCTTTTTGTTAAGTTTAGCTTAAATTACTTTGTGTCAGCAGATATGAAAACAGATGAAGCATGTCTTAAACTCACCGATTTGTTCATCTCAGATGTCGCTGACTGCCCCAGCACTAAATTCCACAACTATTTTCTTTGTGTAAAAGTAAGAGTTCTTTTACTGTCACACGTTATAACAGACTACTGTTAACAAGTGCTCATTGATTAGGAAATGAAGCGATAAGCGATGTAGATTTGTGTTAAAACTAAGTGATTGTAATGCAAGCAGCTACCGCATCATCATTTTTCTTGGCTAGAGACAAGAATAAAAGCCTATCCAAAGTCTTAGTTGTGATACTTTCTTTTTCTAGTGGTGTTAAGACAAACAGAGCTTTGTCCGATCTTATCCCATCAGCATGAAAATATGCTGATACCACACATGTACTTGTTGTAATTCAGCCTAGAATCAACATGTGAAGTTATAGCCCCACTAAAACTAAAAGTTGTACCATTAACATCATAGGACTTAGCATTTCATTTGTACTTCCCTTACTTTCTCATATACTGTTACTAAACAAAGGCATAGAAAAGTCAGTTTGAAAACAAAATGGAATCTGTTCTGTACTGCTTAGGGAGCATGTGGTTCAACATGATAAGAAGCAAAGGGCCAAACACAATAAAGGTTCTCATATTCTGTGTTGTTATTGGATTTAGGTCTAACATCGTATTTTGCCACTTAGTGCTTATTCCTTAGAAGTATTTGAATAGCTGAGTCCCACTCTTAGTCTAGGCCTTCATCTGTTACAAACAAAAGCCAAGCAGCTGCAAAATACAGAGCAAATAGTCAACTACAGTAAAACCAGAGTATTTGCTGGTCAATAATATGAGCCCATACAAGAATCCTTTTTGCTACCCAGTGGAGGTGAAGACTCTTCTTTTCACACTAAAAAGCACAGACTCTCTGTCAAAGTTTGCTGAAGCTGATCGAGACATCTTTGTCTTCAGGTGTTTAGATTAGACTTCTTCCACTTTCATCACCACTCTAACAGGATGTTCCAGTGGAGCATTGGTCCACATCCCAAACAGCCAATTTCATACTCTCAAGTGTCAAAGTACCACTACAGGTAGATTACTTTGTGTCAGACTATAAATAGGAATACCTGAGACAAGCAAATACACTCTGCTGCTCCTGGTTTTGGAGTGTGAAACTCCTGCGGTGAACAAGACCAGACAGGTATAGGGAGAAAAAGAAATCAGGCATAAAACTGAGGTTTAATCAGGCATGAATTGCTAGAGGACATTCAACGCCTGAAATCTGGAGGTTTGCTATGTCCTTGCTCTTTCTTCTTTGGGGGAATAAAAAGGGGAATCAAAATGTGAAATGATAATTGAAGTAACTAGACTATTGCTGTTGTAGGTATTTTTGTAAGGCCCTACCCTCATGATAGTTAAAAGTTTTGTAATCTTGTAAGTTTAAAATTAACTATAGAAACTAAGCAACAGGATTTTGAATACTGTGTTATTGTTTCATTAGAAGGATGTACCTGTCCAAAGTAGAACCAGAGAGTGATGAATTGTAAGAATAGCTAACGAGCCATGAAAAGCTGCTGAGATTGCCAGAAGAAACAGCTAACTAGGGTAAAGGTGATTCTGGCAGGGGCAGATCGCAACCACCAACTCACAGACCACCTACCCCAGTTATACCCCAGACTCAAAAGATGAAGAAGCTGAGCATGCATAGTCATTTACATGCTGGATGAAGAGACTTTGACCAATCATTTAATAGAATAGTAATGCATATGTATTAGGAAGATGAATATGGTAATGTTAAGTGTATAAATAAGTGTTGATTTGTGAACAAGGTGTGCTGTCTTGGGGCAGACACCCGTACTTATGGAAATATGCAATAAAATACCTCTGCTCTGTGTGTATATTGGCATACTGCACACCAGGTAAATGAACCCCAGTTTTTGGGGACAGCAGTGGTTCATCACATTTAAATGCTCATGATCACTAAAATCACATCAGGTGAGTTACCCAGAGCTAACAATACACAGTTGGTCAGCTTTGTGCTTTTATGTTGGATATATGTCCTGTTTAGGAGAAGAAAAATAACTAGTGCTCTGATCGCATCACAAAGATGCAGAGGGATGATACTTGATGTTCTGGGAAAACAAAATCAAGCAAAAAAACCCACCAGTACTAAATTATCAAACAAAAAAAAAAGTTTCAACATTGGAAATTTGTTTGAAATGCTCCTGCATTCTTTTATTACAGCAGCAGAACTTCTAATGTGAGCCAGAAAAATTAATTTGTCTCACAAGGCAAAGATGTGAGAATAACTGGAATGAGAGGGGCAATTTCTTCAGGTTTCTAAGGACATCAGAGTCCCTACAGCAGTTGACTGCAATGTACTTTAGCAGCTTCCAGCTCAACTGAGCTACATAGTTCAGTTTCAAAAACTCTGGCTCTGTGAATTGTCACATTCTCCTGTAAGACAATGATTCATAAATAATTGGCTTAAAATAATATTACTTTGGTTTATTAAGTACAAGTGGAATATATTTTTTTAAAGCGCTGTTGGTCTACCAGTTGGGCAAAGCAGAAATGTGCTAAGCAAAAAACCAAAATGAAATATAAGGGCTAAAAAAAAGCATCATGCATTATAGAAAAATATGTGAAAAATATTTGACCAAGTTTTACAATGTGTAACACAGGCTACGTTGCCCCAACAAAGTACGTCAGCAACAAAGCCACTAAATTTTGCATTGGTGTTGAACTACAACAAAAGCATCTAAAAAAATTTGGGTTACACAATGACTGTCTCAGAACACTTCTGCCAGTCATTCACGCTCAGAATAGTTTTCTGCATAATAAATCAGAGCACTCTTTCATGGCCACCTCTCTGACAATCCACTCTTGTGCTTCATCTGATAGCAAGAGGGAAAGATGGGGGACACTGATTGATGTGGCTCTGTGTTTTGGATTTTTGTGGATTTTAATTTAAAAGCGATCTAGGTTCACAAGTAGATATTTCTTCAAGTAAAACCTTTCATAGACTAGAGTCGTTATCTCACATCTTTTTTGAGCTGATGGGAAGAAAAACACTAAGTGAAAGAGACATAATTTCACACTGGTTCCTGAAGCAGCATCCAAATACAGAACTGCAGAGAAACAGAAACATCAAGGCTGGTATGAATCAAGCATGAATGGAAATGCGTAAGTCTGAAAGCAGAGGGGAAAAACAAACTGCATGTGCTGATGAAACCTAGACCAGCTGGTGAATTGACCCTGACTGGGATACCGCTGCACATGGAGGAGCTGGAGATCCACACCACAGCCGGCGTGAGCAGGCACAGGCCTGCGCGGCGCGTCCCGCGTGACTGTCCAGCTGCGCTGAGCATCCTGGCCTGGGCCTGACAGTGCAGCCAGAAGTTCTCACATCAACAACCTTCAGCAGCAGAGCTGTTTTCTCAGAAGAAAATGATTTAGTATCTCGAAGGACTGAAAAGGAGGAACTTCTCTCCACAGATGGCATCTGGAAAGTGTACTGTGGCAAAATCCGTCCAGAGCCCATCTGATGCTGCACACATGCTGCTCAGCATGCGAAGAGAGAAAAGGTTTACTCACTAGCTGCACTCCTCTTTTTATTCTGTCTTATTAAAACAGCTATTTCATTAAGCCATTTGTTGTCAGGTCTTTCTTATCGAGCTGCAGAAAGAACCTTGAGCCATAGCTGTCACCTCACCCACACCCTAGACCTTGGTGCAGACCACTGGGTTGGCACAATCTCAACACATACACATGCAGCTGACAGAGATACCTAATTCAGGGAAACAAAGGACAGACTGTTTTCAGAGAAGGAGGCAAAAGTATAATTAGTAAATTAGTGATGTTGCCTAATGACTCTCCGAGGTAGGATATGATGAAAAAGCAAAAGATGACTGTCACTGTGAATTTGTACAAGTGCAGAAGGTATGCCCAGAGAACCAGGACGTGGTTACTGATCAAGAATAATCTAGGACGTGTGATGAGAATTTAGTAGTGCTCTTTGTTCTGTCACCAGAAGTAATCATGGCCAGACCACTTGGATACGCACACCTTGGTGCTGCTGAATATGTGAGTATGAAAGAACAGGGCTGAAAGAATAGGTGACATGTAAGACAGTGAGCATAAGTGAGATGAGCTTTAAAATCAAAAATCACCATCCCTTCCTGTACGGTCTTGCACAGAGTTTTCTTACATTAGATGCCACATCAATTGGTCCTGTACTGAACTTCACTAATTCAGACACAATTGTCTATAATAAAAAGGAGCATATATCCCCAGCCAGGTGTCTGCACCCTTTGCTGGTCTGGTTTAACAGAGGAGAACAGGTCTAACTGTGCTATACATGGGGGACTGTCACAGTTAAAAAAACAGTTTCAAGTCATGGAATTTTACCTCATGTAGTTAACTGGCAATTAACAAAGTTAATTATTGATTTTAATATTCAGAAATAATGACAAACAAACACTCAGTGAAGACACCTCAGCTTCTCTCCAGTCACGTCTCCCCGCCCACTTCTGGTCCCCAATCTCCTTCCTGTAAGTCACACTCAGTCCTGTTGGCGAGGACGGTCGGTGCAGGAGGCTGGGCTCAGTGCACTGTTGGTCCTTTTCTTTTGCTGCTGCTTGTTTCTTACTCAGCTGCTCCAGCATGGGCTCTCCACTGGCCACAGGACCTTTGGAGTCATATCCCCTCCCTCCCCCTCTCCCTCCCACCCCCGGGGTCTCCTCTGTCTCTTACCAGTGGCTCTTTGCTCCAGGCCATTTTTTGGGTGGCTCCTTGCACCAGCCCCTGCTCAGACAGCAACATGGTTTAGTGCTCCCCTGGCATCTCTCCTTGTGCACCCGTTTTGTCGAACCTTACTCTGTCCCTTTGCACTCCCATGTCTCTCTCTTTTTTTTCAGAATCCTTCCTGTTTGGCATCTCTCTGCTTTGTCTACTGATGGTTGCCACCCTTTCTTAAATACGTTCTTGCAGAGGTGCCATAAACTGGCTCCCTGTCATTCCTGAGCAGCTGTGACAAGCACAGGACTGCACCTGACCTCCTCCTACACGAGTCACTCCTGCAGCCCCGCTGCTACCAAAACCTTGACAGCCGTGCTCAGTGCAGGGAACCATGAGCAGCCAAGAATATCTGAACATCCAAATCCAGGTTGTTTCAGTGATGAGTATCGTCACTGAAATGATACCACCTTCCCAGGATACAGTCATCTGTGCCTGAACTTTTCCACACACCCATAGCTTTCTTTCAGTTTTTCTTGCTTTTTAAAAAAAAATTTCCTAGACATCAAAGTACATTCAAAGAAGAGAGTAGGTCTTATATTAAAGACACAGAATACAGAAAGAAAACAAAAAAGAGTGATAAAATTATGTCTTCAAGATCATACCACAAAAAAAATCCATTGCATTTCCTGCTCCATGCCATAACTAGAGGGATGTTGAAGGTTGTTTTCCTTAAAGGACCTGAGTATTTGGTTTAACATCTGGCCATCTGGTTGAAGATGTTCCTTAACTGAGACCCAAGAAATGGGAACACCCATATAAAGCAACACAGCTGGGAGACACAGTCAGTTTAGAGGAGGAAGATATCAAACAATAAAGCCAGATGACTGAAAACTGAAGCAACATCTTAAAAGTGGACAGTATAAAATATGAAAATTTTGGCACTAACTGGAGAAAAACTGAAAATTAATTGGAAACTAAACACAAGGACATGTATTAACTATCAGTAAATCAAAAACATAGATTACTGAAAAGGCAAACACATTCTAAAATTCTGTTAAACAGCATTTTCCAGTAAGACTGGAAAGTATTCATGGCCATTAAGGCTTATTAGTGAAACAAAAGGTGAATTCAGGTAGCACAGAGAGAAAGAAGGGCTACTAAAATGTTCAGGTGAAGTGCATGAAGACACGCACTTGTCTTATGAGAGAGTAACACAAAGAGATGGCTAGGTTTCAACAGACTAACCTACCGACAGAACTTTCTGACTGCTTCCCCCTACACAAAGACAGAGATAGAAAAGAGCTCTTTAAGGCAGCAGACTGGCAGATCGGGCACACATTGATTGTGAAAAAATTCAGGCGATTGTCAGACAACGGTTCCCAACCAGACAGCTGAGACCTGGGCACACCTTTCTGTTGGGAGCAGAAAGGACGTGCCCTGCCCACAACAGCGTGCCACCGGCTAGAGGCGAGTGAAGCGGCTTTGCCTCTGTCAGTACAGACGGTATTAAAAGGGCAGGGCAAACATACATGTGGCTCCACAAGGTTTATTTGGCCTGGTAAGTGCTGTTGCTGAGCACTTGAGCGTGCCTGCCTGGTGCTTTCAGCGCTCACCGTCCTGGCACTATGCAGGGCTCAGGCTGGCTCTTCAGTCTCCTGTGGTGCCTTGCCTGAAAACATCATGTTCCCACGCTGGAAAGGCCCAGCGCAGACTCATGTCAGTGCTTCTGCTCTCACTCAGGCGAACATACACACTCTTGCACATCTGTTCTCTGCTTTCCTTTCACTTCCTTCTGCAAGGCCACCAAGCCCAGTTCTCCTTTTTCAAATGAATGGAAGAAAGCAGCACTGATAAAAGTCTGCCCTTTTTTGACCCACAGGTCTGTTCTTGTGCACCCCATATCACAGCACCTGACATTTCACTATAGCACTGAAATGCAGGGCTTGTGGACAACTGCACATAACTGCTTGCCCAGCCCACCTTTGTGGTCCATGCTGTTAGAGGTTTGGTTCTGACCCGTGAATCAAGAGAGGAGTCCATACACATATCACCCATCGCGGTGCAGAAGAACTGCATGTTACTTCTGGAATCTCCAATTCTTCCCAGGTTTCACTGACTTTCTATTAGTTTCAGCTCTGTATTCAAGTCAATTAAACTTTCCTGTCTCATAGCACCAGGGTGCCAGTGGAAAGAGAGGAGGGAGAACTGAAAAGTCTCCATGTTCTGGCAATTAGCACAGCAGGATGACAAGCCATCAGAGAGAGGCCATTTCAGCCCCTGTAGCACATTAACATCTTGCAGTGTTAAATTTCAAGCCTCAGTAAGTCTTCTGAACATGCAGAAATGGATGTCTCATCATTGGGCAAATGTCTTCTAGCATGAACAAAACATATTACTCTAGTGTCTGGAAACTTGCCCTTCTTTTCTGTTTCCCCAAACAGCAAAGTACTGATGATTGCAGTCTTCCAAAGGAAAAAAACTACATAACATGTAACATGGGCAGATGATCCTCTCTCCTTGAAACTGTGGAGGAGCCAAACTCTTTTGCCAGGTTCCTCCTATGAAGGATTTTTATTAGTGGCTGAAACATGTCTTATTCAAGATTTCAGTCCCAATTATTTCAAAGTTATAAGCTACTGAAAAGTCAGTCCTGCTATGAAAAGCACTGTGCAGTTTATGGTTGCTGCTTACTAGAGTTAAAGCACGTGTAACTTCTTCACAGTCATAAAGTGGAACGGCAAATAGCGCCCACATCTTCTGGGCACAGTCCCATATAAGAAAAAGTAAGAATATGATAAAAATTTTCCATTTAGCAATACAAGAGTAGCTAAATCTCCCCTTCTGATTTCCTTAGCTGTCCAGACATGTGTAGTACATTTTTTTTCTTCATATCACATAAATGCAGGTTGTTCCATTGGATATTTACAGTGAACATCATAGAACAAATTGGGGGGTGGTCTACCTCTTATTGTTTCCATCCCAATTCACTCCTGTGCCACAAAGACCCTACACAGGAATTTAAAAATCTTCACCCAGCAAAGCCTAGCACAGAAATTCTTCCAAACACAGAATACCAAGCAAATGAAAAAATCAAAAAAAAAGAAGGTGAAGAAATTAAGAAATGTCTAAAGGTTAAATTGCTGTATTTGAGAAACAATATTACATTATATTTGTAATAGACAGAAAGAGACCTGTCCTGGCAATTCCGGTATTCTGCTAAGCAAGTGCCTGTTTCACATCTGTCTAGAACAGACCTGTTGATGCAGTTGCTTTTAGCATGATTTGCTCTTCCTCATGCAAGCCACTATAAGCGAGATTCTCAAAAGCTTTTGGTAATTTTGCCAGAGGAGAATTTCATATGCCTATCCCGCATGTCTCTGGCCACTCAGCCATTACAGAGTAAAAAAACCACTGATACAAAATGGCCAAAGGCGATGGAAAAATTTTCAGATTTCGATCAGCCAGTTCTGAGCACACAGAACAGCAATACCACGTACAGTCTCCAGGAAATTCAGTTGCTTGGAAGAAACTCTGAATTATTGTATTTCCCCTCCTTCTGGTTTTGCATGGCTATCCTTCAAATTCTTCAGCACAGTAGTACAAATTGAAACCAGTACAAAGCTTTCAGTTTTGACATTCTTCACCTACTTCTTTTATTTAGTCGTCACAGCCTTTGATGACGTAGTCCAGTTATCCACAAGACTAAAAGATAAAACGGTAGAAAGTTGGATTAAGGAAAACTTTAAAGTAAAAATAATTTTGTTTAAATTATCATTCATTTTAAACAGTTAAAATTAAAATTTATTCTGCTTGCATTTTTTTCATTAAATGCCAAACAATGCAGCAATTATAAATATTGGCAGCAAAAACCACTGCATCTAGAACACACTGCAGAATATCACAACTTGTACCTAGAAGATGGACTTTAAATTCTGAAAAGAACTAATGCATCAATGGTAAGGTGGATGAATGTGCTTGGATATATTGTTTAAAGGTTCTGGACAGAAAATCTGTACTCAGTTTTCATATGTATTACATTTTATTCAGAAATATGACTAACAGCAAACAAAAAGATCATAAATGTTGTCAGATAGTTCCAACCACTAAGGAATTGCTTAGATACCTGCCTTTTCATTTGTATCGTCTCAGTATTACATTACACAACATGCTCTTCTCCTCAAATTATATCATATTCTCACACAAAAGCCAAAATATTTTATACATGCTTGTGGGAACATAGCTAACAAAAGCTATGCTGTTCAAAGAAGACAGACTAAACTTCTCCAGCTATAATCTCAACACACACACAAAATTATTAACATATAAAAGGAATGGAAAACATTTTACAGGTGCATCCACATTTCAGGTGTTATTAAAGACTAAAAGAAACCCAACCATTCACAATAAGCCATAGGAAAGCCGAAGCATGCATTTTCCATGTCAGGGGTCCTTAATTTGTTCAGAAAGCTAACCAATAAAATAAACACATATCTTCATTAAGCAGCAGAACACATGCACTGGACTACAGTAATAAGGTTAATATTTAAAAGAAGATCTCCCCAAGTATAGCTTTCATCACCATGAAGGCTATTTAACATAGACACCTTAATCAGAATGTTAAAAAGATATAAAACAGGATATTGAAATGTTGCACAAGATCAAACGGAGCAGATAACTGGTACAAGAGTGATAAGAATTGCTACTAATTAACAAATGGAATTCTTCAGAATATAACATTCCAGTATTCTATTTTGTATACCCAAGCTCATTAGAACAGGTGGGAAAATGACAAGTTTTTAAAATAAGTTTGATCAGATCCCTTACTCTCTTACATACTTACAAACATTTTGAAAATGAAAAAGACTTCTGAGCAGTGGTAAAAGAAATTCAGTTTCACCACTGGCTCACTTTGCAATCAATAAACCAGTCCCATCATTTCAATTCTTTGCATCTTTAAATGGTAACTTTCTCAGAGGTCTGTTGAAAAGTCTACTAAAAAATCGTTACCAATAATACAACTTAAATTTCCCTTGAGAAACATTTTAGAGTGTATTCAGATCAATCATAAAATAACTTAGGCTAGAAGGGACTTCTTGAGGTCATCTTATTCCGCACTTAAGGTTAAAGCAGGGCTAAGGTCAGTGCTCAGGGTTTTATTCTCCACTATCTCCAAAGACAGACTTCCTTGTGGAACCTGTTGCAGGGCTTGGCTACTCTCACTCTCAGTAATTTCTCTGGGAAGCCATTCAGTTTGGAAGGCTGTCTTTACAGCTTTATATTCAGGACTAGGAATGCAAAAGTGCATATTCCTAAGAACTCAAACAAACCTAACCACAAACACAGGAAGTCAAAACATTCTTCAAGCCATGTATCCAGACTGGGAGTCCATAAGATAGATGACTGAAATAAAAAATGACACTTCGAAAGTTAAATATAATTACAACTAGTACTTTGTCAAACAATTAAAAACTTTAAAGGAAGGTCAGGATGAAATTTCACTTATGGAGAACCCTAAACAGTGATAAAAAGACAACAGTGATGCCTACACCATTCCCTACTCACCAGGAGCACATGCCTGGCAATTCTAGTGAACAGGACTAGAACTGGAAATCCAGGCAATTCTTGCATGATACCACCTACAGTGCCTCCACAGTTTTGCTAGAAGAAGGAAGCTAAATGTCTTATTTGAGCCATTTAAAATTTACTTTTTAAAACGTGTTTAAAAAAACTGACAGCAGCAAGGAAGAACTGCATCCATAGGAGGCCAGGGCCTAGCTGGTGTCTATGACCAAATTCACTGTCTCATCTCATCTACTACTGAATTTCAGTCCTGCTATAGCTGCTCAGCTTCCCGACCACCTCCCACCAGTTACCTCCTTTGGATCAAGGGGGAACAGAGCAGGGTACAAAACAGCGCGATGGCTTTGCGTTGAATTTCAGAGTGAAAGCAAAGCTGCAATCGACACACCGAGGCCATGGAGTACTAGCAATCATGGCCTGAAATCAGAACGGAAAACATCCTGGACATCAGCACTTCTCCAAGAGCTTTTAGCTTCATGTGAGAATACAGAATAGCTTAGAGCTCCACTCTTGAAAGCACTGCTTCCCAATGCAATATTATCTGCCTTTAGAAAATTCTATGCTACTTTCTCCTAGGAAGTTCTATTTAGCTGATCAAATAAAAGGTTAAAATATACAGTAAAAGCTTAGCAATAAAGCTGAAAGTTGCTTTACAGATGAATCAGCAAAATGCAAAGCACCACCCTGGCATTGATAGGAGCTTGGTTTCCACACTGTTTCACTTTTACAGTCACAAGGAATCCATTTATGGATATTGTGTTAATAGTTGCTGCATTATTTGCAGAGGAATTAAATAATTTCTAGCACAGTTTCTCAGTTGCTCACCCACACTAAAATTATTCACAAGACTAAGCTGATAAATAAAGTAAAATGAAGTTCTAGGTGAGAACAGAGTTACGGGCCTGTCACAGAACCAGTGCCAAAGCCCACTTCAGACTGGAAGTGGAATCCTCTCTTTAAATGTTTTTGTACCCACTGGAAAGAAACAGCTGTGGTCCCACTCCTACTAGGTGTGCAGGCCAGAGACCCTCAGCACCCTGACAGGCATGCTGCAGTCAGGCCTTCGTTTTTTTCCTTTGAAAGCACATTATGTCATACCGCAAAGCTGCTGTTCCAGCAAACTGGCTGCCAGTCTGTGACAGCCAGAGTCCTTCCCAAAGGCAACAAGGCAGAGAATACAACCTGCTTCAGCATGCCCTCAGCATATGAATGTTCAGTAATAAACATACAAATGCACATTGATTACATCACCACAGAACTCATTTTAAGCTAAAATCTTGAAAAAAAACCCCAAACCCACACAGACAACACTGACTGCAAAAAGAAGGCAACACTTTTCTCCCACATAATGCTTTGAAGGAGGCTGACAGAGCTCAGTGAAGTTTTTCTGTCATTTCTATGTGCCACATGGCACAGATTCATGAGACTCCTGTCAAAGGCAGTGTGAGCACAGATGTTAAGTAAAGAGGAGAGGCGGGGAAGGGAAGTATCTCATGTGTGGAAAAAAAATTGAATGTGATTTTGCATGAAGATATTTCTTCAGTTAAGCCCACTTTAGGTCTTTGGAAGCTTGTACGTGATTTATACAGTTCCTTACAGAGCACCCCTTTATCAGTGGACGTTAATAATTAAGTAGTTCTGACAGAAGTCTGCATGCGCTTCCCAACCAGTCCTAGAAGGATGGCCATGAATGTGTCTGGAAAATCCTTAAAAAAAACGTGGTGGGTGAGGCATAGGAGAAAAGAAAATAAATTTCAGTTTTCAAGATTGCCAGATTTTCACCTCAAGAAAACAGCAAAATTGATGTGATACTCACGTCTCAATCTGGTACAGATTTTCACCTTGTTCAGCTGGATAAATGTTGGTGTGAAATAAGTCCCACTTTTTCCACTTTAAAATACAGATAGCTAAATCTTTGGACATCGTTTGAAGAAAGATGTCATGCTTTTTTACATGTTATTTTAGAGCTGTGAATTTGTTCCAAGATGAAGTACACAAGCCCTGTTTTATTATTTTCTTGCTAGAAGTTAGGAAACACATCAAAACAAGCTTCCCCTAGGTGAGGCTGTGTAGCCCTGGAACAGGTTGCCAGAGAGGTTTGGTACCCTGGAAGTTTTCTAGACTCGCCTAGGCAAAGCTACAGCTGACCAAGGTGATCAGGCTAGCTAACCTCCAGAGACCCAGTATTTCTGTGACCCTTTGTAAGCAGAAAAATGTTACAAACAACAATGAAACAGGGAAGAAAATTACGGTGCAGGCATAAGAAGAGAAAATCCAACTGACAAACCAGGGAATTTCACCGAACTCTCATGTTGGTACCCACAAGCCTCCAGGAATAAATATGGATTCTCTCATATCTAGGGTTTAGGTAATTTGACAAATGAATTACTGATAAGACTAAAACCATGTGACATCAGCTATTTTTAGCTGCATCTGTACAGACAGGAGCTCTTTTGGAATTGAACTTGATAACACCTCTGTTACCATGTGATTTGACACAGGACTGCTCGTAAGGAAATCAACCATTTTAAGGCTAAGGATTTTAAGGAAACTATAGGAACTTAAATCTTCAGTACCCTTCTTGCGGAACTGCTTGGATTCTGGTGATGTTTTTTTCAATCTCTACTTTTTCAGAAGAGTATTTTTAAGAGACTCATGAATATTGGAAGACTAGGAGTGGTTAGAGCATCTTTCTAGTAAAATACTCAGTTCGGTGTTCCCTGATAACCTTCAGTTAATTCCTGTCAAACCAGACAGTGATTCTCCTGGACTAATATTCTGCCTCCTTAGCACTAGTGATGTACCTTTTAAATTGACCTTCATATTGCAAGATGTTTATAATTCACATACAGCTAAGTGAATGTTTGAAGCTCATTTACAGACATTTTCTGTTTATCTAAAACAAGAGACTGATAAGTTACTGATAGCAGTGGAAGTTGGACCCTGTACTTCTCTGTTAAACAGCTTTCCTTTCAAGTCCCTACTGAAATGGGGACCGTGATGTTTGGTCATTCACATGTAGGTCACATTATGTCTCTAGCCTGTAATTCTTGTAATTCTTCTTTTCAAATAGTTCAGTTGCCTAAGCAAATGGAATAGATGAATAAGCATCAATGGTGTTCTCTAACTGAAATGTGCTCAGTATGACAGATCCACAACTACAAGCTTTCGTTTTGTACTAGCAGCCCTTTCTACTGACCATACAGAGCAGTTTAGCTACCTTAAGTAAAGAAAGTCGTTTTCTGAAAGTAGAGCAGGTGACCAGTTGCATCTTAATTTTTCATTCCTGTTCTCATGCTTGGACCTAAGTAGAAAAAGAGAAAGGACAGCCAAGGAGGGAATAACAAAGAAATGATTCTTAGCCATTTCTAGAACACTTACTACTCATGTGAAAACAAGAATAACCCTGAGACTGCTTTATCACAAACCAGGAATTTGGAGCCAATACACCTCCCAGAACAGAGGAGCCATGGCAAGCGAAAGGTGTTGGTCAGAATCTCCTTTTTATGACAGTATCTTTCAAAGAAGGCTAATTCATTGATGAAAATTCTTTACCTTAATGCATTAGTGTAATGAAAAATTGAGAAACACACTAAAGCATTTTTAATCAAAATATGCTATCTATCTAACTTATTTTAAAAAGACCTACTGCATGTATATTTCTCAGCTTTGCAAAAGCCACAGTCGTGGCACTTCAAGATTTCAAGTACTGTGCAGGTCACTACACTGAGTGATTATAACAAGCCAATGGATTTACAGCCCAGACTAACAGCAGTTAGATTTCTTTGGGAGTTTAAAGCCCTGTAAGCTGCTCTGGTCCTGACTGCTGGTAGAAACAGAAAGAACAGCATGTCAAATGCAACTAAGCAGCCACATAGCTTAGAATACAGCCAACGGCTAGACCAGTGAGGTCAGGAGGGGGTTGATTCAGATCATGAATAAAGAAGGTTTACTGTTGTAAGACATGGGATCATAATTACCAAGTAGAGAAAAATACAAGCCCAAAAGAGCATTTTGGTAACTTGTGAACACTAATAAACTTTTGCCATCTTCTCCAGCCTCTGCATTCTTTTCCTCCACCCACAGGCGTTAGCATGTTATCTTCTTCCTTTTTGTTGTTATTTTGGTTTAGTCTTGTTTCAAGCAAAGAGCAAAGGGATTTTTCAAGAAAAAACTCTTGCTTGCTTTCTTTGTGAAGCTCCTAGGACATGTTTTGACCCTGGCTAATCAGTATCACAGAGATGTTTGAGTTAGCTGTGAAGGGGCAGTCTTCTACAAGCACCAGTGAGGGCAATGAGATTTATGATCTCGTTGTCCAGTGACTACGTGGTTAAACAGCTGTTTCTTTTAATGCAAGAAACAAGCAGCCAGACTTGTTCTAAAGAGTAAAACTCCCCTTTCCTGGAAAGATGTTGTGCCTACAACAGCAAGTTGTCACGCTGAGGTACATGCTTCCCTAAATTAGTCAATAAAAGGAATGCTAGCAAGACAGGTTTTCACTTTCACCCCTCCAATGAGTCATTCAGAGGTTTAGCAGTTCATAAATGAAACCCAACATCCTGATGGTTACATGGGCTACATAAGATTTTTTTCTCTTAGCATTAATTTTCTGAGCCAGTGCTAATCAGATAAGTGATGAGGGTACAGTCTTTAACTGTGTTGTGAAGAAAAGCAAAGATATGCAAACTGTAACCATGGGACATGGTTATACCCTGTGATATCAAGCACCCTAGCAACTGGAATCTACAAACAGCAGCTGGAAAACACATTCTCATTATTTCACTGAATTATTGTTTTTACACTGAGACTACTACATTCATTTACAGGGATTTTTCTTCTTCCCTCCACTGTGGAAACAAGTCTCATTACAAAGCTCAAAAGACAGATATTTCACATATAGATGTACAATTTGGACTTGGAGAACTGCCCTGTAATGATGCAACAGAACACAAGGCCTTATCTCTGTTGGATAAGGAATGATGTCAACAGTAGCTATGTTAACGAAGAGGTCAATAATGACTAGTAAACATAACCCAGACAATCAACTAAGTGAGGGGTAAGCCATCAGGGGTTGGTGCAGAAGGCTTTTACAAGCCCTTTAAAAACAAATTCTTCATTGCTTTGTATCGGGAACACACAAAGCAGGATCAGACAGCTAGCTGGACTCTTTTAAAATCATAATAGAGAAATTATTGTACATCTTGGATGTACAAATACCCCCAGCAGCATTTTGTGAGAGACCATATGTGAGTACGCAAGAGGAAATTAGCATTTCTACTGGGCAGGCAAAGAATAGGTCAATAGGTCACAACACAGTGCAACAATAAACAGTTCATCAAAAAAAAAACCACACGCGACTTTTTCTTTATTCTCTGATCTCCCTTGGACAATTCTTGAAAAAGTCTGTTGATTCACTAATTTTACTTCACGTTCTTGACAAATAATTCTTCCTTCTAAACACCTTGCCCATACCTATGGTCTCAGAGGGTACTGGGCAAGGGCTACTTTTCAGAACAGTGCTAAGAAAAGCATCAAGGTAAATGCTCTTCATTATTGTTCTGCCTTGCGGACTCCACCCGAAGGCTATGAGAACTATTCATACCAAACAACTGAATCTTCTCTGATGAGTCTCTATTTAAACAAGTACCAGTAAATGTCGCAACTGAAAATAACACATCTTCATTTTCGGATTTAACTTGGTCTTCTTTCAGGGCTTTGCCAATTGTGCCGTACAGTACTGCACCTGCCAGGTGCCTTTCCCTATGAACAAGAAATAAACTCTAACAGTTGCCACACAAAGATGTTATGACATCCATGTGATATATACCTTCAAACTGCTGAGCACACCTTAACTCTGCTGTTCAATGGGTGGCTGTAGTTTAAACTTCTCCTGTAAATCCTCTGGAATGATAAAATCTACATTTCAGTGCCTCCATGTTTTTTGACAAACCATTCTGCTTTCATCTAGTTTGCAGGCAATGTTTCTGAAGTGGAAGTAAATATGCTAAGACAAGAATCCTGAGAATCAGCTAAAACCAAAAAACAGCTTTTAAAAAACAGTATGTACTCCATCTCAGGATTTTTCACCAAAATTCTGTAAAAGTGCTTATTTGCTTCTTGGTTTGGGGGAAATATGGGTGCTATCAGTTGAACAGCAAACAGATGATTCCATGGTGTGTTTACTTGAGATACTGCCAGAAATCCACACCTTGCAGTAACAGATCTGACTCAGGGCACACAGCACTTGAGGGGAAAAAAAAATCAAACAACAAAAAGAAATGTGTGAAAAAATCTCACCAGACAATATTTCATTCTAGATCCAACACTGAAAAGAAAGACATTGGGAATTCCTATAGAAGTAATTAAAGGAAAAAGACATTAGGAAGCAAAGAAAATTACACTGGTTTGTTCTGTTATGTGGTTTGTTTGTTTCTGTTAAAAAAGGTCTTTCCAATGTAAACTGTGTCCTTAATCTCAGCAGATACTACATGAAGTGCTAAAGTTAGCCAATTACCACAGCTGTTTACAACAAACTCTTGCATAATTAAACAAACATTGTCAGCAATTTCCAATGCAGTGAATATTCCAGCCACTTAGACCTCGGCAGACAGCCCTGTCAAAACAGATACAAAGACTACAAAAAGCAGGGCAACATAGAAAGTACATTTCATACTTCAACTCTTAAAGCAATTACCTGACTTTAGTATGTAATAATGGTGTAAATATCAAAATAGATATCTAAATAGCGAAGAAATTAATTAAGCTCCTGACCCTTATCCAGTCGAAACATCTTGGACTGAGAATGCTCAAAACAGTATTTGTTTTTGTATTCATCTGTAACCTGGTGACAAATTCTTTGTGCTTCATCAGTGCACAAAGTGCAAGTGATTTCTGCACTATCTGTTCCTCAAAATAGCATCTAACTAGGGTTAATCAGGACTTGCAGTCCCTTGCAGATCTTACCAGCTTTAGAAAGGCAGTTTAACATGAAGGAATGAAATGTAAAGACCCAGCAAATTATCCTGTCACTACCTCATTCTTAGTTCGGTATCTCCAGATCTTTCTCAATGAAATAACCCCTTGCTCCACCTCATTCCACAGAGGCAGCAGTTTCTGTTCAGGTCTGTAGCAAAAGCGACCGATGACAGGTAACATGTCGCAGAACCCACTACAAATTTCAGTGCTAGAGATCATTTCATGAAAAGAGTTGGACAGTCAAAGGAGGACAGTAACTTCTATAAACTCATGATATTTTAGGGACATTAACACAGCAAACTCAGCTGTTAATTCGGTGAAGGTCTGGCTGCAGACAACAGCCTTTAATGTGGGGAAGTGAGGTGCAAATCCATTCCCTCATTCCCACAGCAGTTATTTCCCAAGTTAAAGATGCTGGAATGGATCACACATAGGTCCCTATTAAAAACAAGCAGACAAAACTGTGTACCTCTAGTCATACCAATTTTTCATCAGGATGGAAAGATCCTTATTCCTATTAAGGCAACAAAGAGCCACACAATCAGTCCCTCTGTTTTACATGATGTTTTAATGAAGCTCACATGAGACTGAAATTACTCTTCTGGTACTTAAAAGTCAAGCAGAGAAACCCAATATGTATCCTCATAACAGAAACTTGATCTCCTTGGCTCCATCACTGTACGTATGTAGAGCAGAAAAAGTAGCAGGAATAAAGGCAGACTGAACTACAGGATACTCTCAAAGATGATTGATGCCTCCATTAGAATTTTGTATTTACGACTTTTCAGTACTTTAACAAACACTCTTCTAAAGTGGTTTACACTTATTCTGATTAAACCCCCAATTTATGCTCAAGACTGTGATCTAAAGATCAGCAAAGCGTATGGTTCTTGTTCATCAGCAGAATGGGAAGTAGCAGCCAGAGGTAAAGTTTAGGGAAGTGGACTAGTGTGGAGTCCTGGCTGGACGAGAGGGGACATAGCTTGGTGCGTTGAGCAACCCAGGTTCCGATCCGGAAGTGAGCCTTGGGAGCGGCGGACACGGAACCCTGCTGGGAAGGCAGAGCGACGAGCTTGGGACACTGGAGCAGGGGGAACGTCACCGTTTCCTGCCACACTGTCACTTCCTTCCTGCCACGC
>Ga0065711_1037561_pt1 | contig 19704 bp, 11 predicted proteins | sample Hoacrofraction12_FD_59098 | JGI IMG/M metagenome (GOLD analysis project Ga0065711, IMG submission 59098) | Hoatzin crop microbial communities from Cojedes, Venezuela - Epithelial fraction 12 v2 (version 2) | ecosystem: Host-associated > Birds > Digestive system > Esophagus > Crop | place... | reverse complement strand
CCCAGCAACAGGACAAGGGGCAATGGGCACAAACTGAAGCACAGGAAGTTCCGTCTGAACATGAGGAAGAACTTCTTCCCTCTGAGGGTGACGGAGCACTGGAACAGGCTGCCCAGGAAGGTCGTGGAGTCTCCTCTGGAGGTATTCAAGACCTGCCTGGACAAGGTCCTCTGCAGCCTGCTGTAGGAGACCCTGCTTCGGCAGGAGGGTTGGACTAGATGACCCACAGATGTCCCTTCCAACCCCGAACATTCTGTGATTCTGATTTGAGAGGATCACTTGAGAAGTTATATATTTTTCCAGGAACATCCACAGTGGGCATAACTGGATACGCCAAGTGTACCAGTAAGGTGTGTCTAACAAACTGCAGTGGTGTTGATAACTAGGAAGTTCTCCCTTGAAATATTTCCATATATTGCACAACCATGAAGTTGTTCTGTGTTTTGCCCCAGAGGCAAATCTGGCTTGCCAGAACAACAACGCACCTGATGCTTTCAACCACTCTTTCCTGGCTCTGTCTGCGGGCAGCCGGGGAGCAGACACCACTCTACCAACTCTCTACACTACACCCAGCAACGCAAGAGAATCAGGGTAGAGAGGGGCCCAAAACATACCGTTGAGCAACACCTCTCAGCTACAGCGTTGATGGCTCCTGTGACCACTAACTCAAAGGGATACGTCCCATTAACTTCAATGGCTTTTAACCAGACCATCAATAAACGGTTTTTCAAATTGCAGAAGTCCATGCTTGCACACTCGCTCGCGGCTACTGCATAGACATGCATCAGTGATGTGGCAAGAGAAAAGACGCCTACTAATTGTCAGTATAAAGCAGAACTAAAGAAAAGTTTACAAAGGGAAATGAAGGATTTTCCACTTAAAGCAGGGGAGAACAGCTGAAGAGGAACACTAAATTAGCTTTAAAAGGAAGGTTCTACCAGAAGGAATATAATTACTTAGCTGGAATTTCACCAAGACTTGGGAGTCAATGCCTCTGCTCTTGCAGAAAAGTGCCATGGGATTTTTAATGACCTCAAATGGTCACGACATTGATTTCACATTTCAGCTGAAAAATGGCACCTCCAAAGACACATTGTTGTCTCTGCTCTTCCTAAGATCACATGGGGGGGACTATGTCTGAGCTGACTTGGAGGAATTAATGGTGTGTATTGAAATACCATTGTGAGACACAAGACATTTCACTGGTCTTTAACTGGATAGTTTCTCACCTTTGTTAGAATGCAGCAAAATAAACAAGCTACATTTGTATAAAACACGGGGTTTAAATTTTGAATTCAGTTTTGCTATGACTAATTTGATGGATTCCACAGAAGGTTTTGTTTTCTTTATATCAGATGCTTTTAGTGGTATTTTTTTGTTTGTTTTTTTTTTTTTTTTAGAACTGTGCCCTGTCACCAGTAAAGATCAAAATGGGAGAAAACTATTTCATCTTTTTTAAAAATTTAAGATATTAAAAAAACCCCAAGATTTCAAAGTGATTCTTTTGTAAGTATTTTATTTTTCAAACAGTAAGCAGCAAATGAATACACTGCCATTTTAAAACTTCACACAGAGCTTAGCTACCTAACAGGAATCATAAATCTGCAGCAGAAATACTGCATAAACAGTCCCTGAATGTGCTATTTAAGTACAAGCTAAATACTCTTTTTTTAGGAAGTGATGTAACAAGTTCATATGTAAAAATCTATTTCTATACAAGCTGACATTCTGCAAGATTAGCTGACTGAGATAGAGAACATGAGCAAACATGCTTGTTATTTTCTCCCATGATTATTTTTAAAAGCTACATTTTTTACAATTCTAAATTTGCTACTTCTGAATTTTTCATTGCTCCTTAGGTAAGGAGGAAAGAAATCTCAGTGTATTCACTGATAAGCACCTGCCACCAAAACAGTGTAAGTCCAGTGTACATACAATACAGAAATAATATCCCAAATAAAACATGCCCTCTTCTTTGTGACTATTTTACTTATTTCATAAAATTTTAAGTTTCATTTTACCCCTCTCCCCCAACATCTTTCAAGGCAGTAATATTATAACTTGCAAGTTTAAGTATAATTTAGGCCAAATCCTCACTCCTTGCAATTTACCTACAAATCCCAGTTAAGATCTTGGCCTCTTGTCTAAGTACCCGCCAAGGACATCATCTCTCTTGCACCTTCTGCTCTGCTGTTAAAGACCAAGATAAAAATGAATAGGTGGAAGAAACACAGTAGTGTGTCCATTTTGGTAACAGGGGCATGGATAGGATGCCAGGGTCATCAGGGAGAAATGCCAGGGCACAGAGACGAAATGAAGAAAGATCCCACTTTGGTGCTTTGCTCCATGCCATCGCGGGTGTGCAGACACGGCTGTCGCAGCACAGGGAGTGCCATTGCCATGTGTTTCTCAGGGAAGTGTTGCATTTTGAAAGTTAGTGGTTCAGAAATGAAGGAAGGAAGGAAGCACCATGGGTACAGAATTTGGCTCTCTGGGGCACAGCAAGCAGCAGGAGGAACATGTAGGAGAATCCACCACAGTATCAACTCCTACATCCTCACCCTGTTAGTATAGGGAAAGAAGTGATACAGCTCCCTGAGGCAGGAGCCTGTGTATGAGCTCAGTGGGAGGAACATACTCTCTGTCTCTCTCCAAAATGAGAAGAAAGATCATCCAAAACAGAGCAGATGTTCCTCCCCATATGTTCATTAAACCTACTGTAACCTGCCTGTGCATAAAATTTTGCACGCTTTGTATTTGACTGACCTATAGCTCATGCTACCACTTCCATTGGTTGCAGCGCTATACTTCACCACCATCTCTTCTCCACTGTACAAAACAAAAGAGGGGAATCACACCTGAAGTCTCAGTACTAATTTGCAGCCAAAGTCAGTTGCACAAATGTAGAACTGAAGGAGAACTCTGGGACGTGTTAATTCTACAGAACTATCACAGAATGGTTTGGGCTGGAAGGGACCTCACAGTAAAGAATTTCTTTCTCACATCTAACCTAAATCTACCTTCTTCCACTTTAAAACCATTACCACTTGTCCTATCACCACACTCCTTCATAAAGAGTCCCTCCCCACCTTTCCTTTAGACCCCCTTCAGGTACTGGAAGGCTGCTGTAAGGTCTCCCCTGAGACCTTCTCCTCTCCAGGCTAAACAGCACCAAGAAGTCATACAATCACAGCAGTGCATAAGATGTATGAAGAAAGACATAGAAATTATTAAAGTAATATAGACACGGGTTGCTTAGATTCTTCCTCAATTTCTAGGATGTTGTACAGGGCTGCAGTAAATCTATTCTGATATTGAAGACTTTGTCATATTTGTGTAGGGTGCGGGAAGCAGCTACATATACTGCCTACACAAGGGTCTTTCATGATGTAGCAGCTGTTGGTTGGGTCAAACCTTCACGTCTTCAGTGATGAAATGCCAAAAAGAAAAAGCCACCCTAACAACTATTTTCCATTGAATGCCCACACCTCATCCTCCCTCCACCCCCAACTTCACATGCTAACAGTTCAAAAGTGTGGTATTCCCTGGTGTTGGATGTTTTCAGTAACATACACAGACTTCAAGCCACTCAAAATTTGGAGGCTTTATTTAAACTTATTTCAGAGAAGTGACTCTTGATTCTCCACCAAGATATACCAAGCTTGGAAATGACAGCCCATCCTGGTCTCAAAATACTGTACTGAGTCAGGACAACTTGGCTACTTCAGCTGTTACGTGTTCAAATGCTTCTTCAATTTTCTTACCCAATGCAAACCAGGCAGAGACATGCATTTGGGAATCGCTGAAGTTTTTTTCTGGAACAAAGCGAGATACTAAAATACAGGCACCTTTTAAGAACTAACATTAGTTAGGAAGGGGATGGCCATGCTTGCTCAATTCAATATGCAAACAACTGGTTTTCTACAGGAACTGCACTGGTAGCTACCAGGGGAAAAAAACCTCAAAAAATAACAAACCCCCTGAAAACCCCACAGATTTCCAGGCTTTGGGGTCTTCCTACTTCCAGTTTCAAGAGCAGGGAACTCTCGCTCTATTTTTCCACTCAGCATATACCAGAAATGTCACAGAGTCCGTTCTTGCTGAAGTGTCATGCGGTAGGAGGGGTGCTGGGCATGGCCACATGCTGTACCACAGGCAGATGTAAACTCCTCTGCCTGCACTCCCAGCTACGGAAACAGAAACCAGCTTTAATGAACACTGCAGCTACCTTAACCCAGCTCTAAGGAAGCATTCAATGACTTTGGAAAAACCTACCTTTCTTTATCAAAGGTTTCATTGGACGAATACAGGAAGTACTGAAAACAGCTCACCTCTACCTGGAACGCCGGTGTTGCCAACACCTCCTTCAGACATCTGCCCCTACTGTCTTTTAATCCACTCACTGAAAAGGTTACTGCCTTTCTCTCTACCGATTACTCAAAGATAAAGTCACTGCTTAGCTCCTCTCTGTCCCGACATCTCCTCCTTGCGATCTGAGAAACGACAATGTCAGGTTGAAACATGGGGTGGAATAGGAAAAAGGCAAGAACGGACTCTGCGGAGAAGCCTGCTAGCCAGCAGTCTGTGTCCCAGGAGCTGCAGTTCAAAACAGTCCTTACACTGCTTCCATAAATACTGCGGTATCTTCTGGAGTATTTCAGCACAAACTGCAACAGATGTTGGATGCTATTGTTTCTCCATTCTTGTTCATTTGTTGTTCATCTGTTATTTTTCTGCCTTTTTCCTTTTTCTCTTGCCACCTGCCCGTCCACAAATCAGAAGTGTTTAAAACAAACGACGGTCAAGCTCTGTTCTTACTGGTCCCTCTACCGCTGCCCAAAATGAACAGCACAAGAGAAGAAAGGAGATAAAGATCTAATTCGCTGTCTTATTTTTGACCTTACAAGGATGGGCTGAATTTATTTTTGACAGCCCTAATCAGAGAGACTATATCTGCTGAGCTGACCACCTCAGGAAGCTGAAGCACACAAGTACCATCATTCTCTAACCAGTTCATTAGTGTTACTGAACAATATATTGAGGGCATTGTGAAACTGTTATCTAAAGAGTTTTAAGGTGTAAGTTACCAGTGATATAAATCTACAAGAAAGTCTTTTTCTCCCCAACCACATCCAAACCAGAAGAAGTTAAGATAGTTCTTTAATGGCAAAAACTATTAGGCTGCAGTATATAGCAGGTACATTTATTAATCATCAGACCATTTATGTTCTGTAATTCTACCACAGTTAAATAACATGGACTACTAAGTACCTGAATCAGCTATTAGCAAGCATTCCTGCTCATTAAAACTCACTTATTTAGACTTTAGCAATGGTAAATGTAACCAGCCCTGGAGGAGTGTCACAGTGCTTGGAAATGGCACATTAAGCTTCATTTACCCAGCTACACTCCCAGGCAGAGGGGGAAGGGAAAAATACAGTGAGGGTACGTAACGAAGCTCAGAAGCTTTTTGAAGCTGCATTAAGAAAATGACAAATCTCACAAAGAGAGCCATAAAGCTTCCTCAAGTACAACAGTTCTGCAAGGAGCTATTTATCATAGTTTGTTGAAAAGACTCCTACGTTTAATACTATTGGACTGTGAGAGCTGATTATTAAATGTAATTACAGAAGTAGCACAGAAATAATAGTTTATTGCCGAGCATAAGCAACACTGTATTAACAAAGAGGAGTGGGGAACATGTTCAGCATTTGGAATCGTATCATTAGCTTTTCTGGGAACGCACACACAAATGTGTACACATTTAATTCCGCATTAGCTTCTACTAACCAGAGTTATGCTTGAAGAATTACTGATCGGGGTCAATGCATCCATCTATACTTGGGAGTGAGAAAACAGTAGCCAAAGTGGATTGCTATTTGGGTTTCATCTTTTATTCCTTTTCTACTTAACACAGATTTATTAAAAAACACCCACAGCCTGCTGTCAAGAAACATTGCTCGCATTTGCTTATTAGCAGCCCTGTAATAGATACATTTTTGCCACGGTGCTGCCATTTGAAGCGAATGCTTTATTTAGAACACGCCAGTTATCAGGAGATTCTCCATGCAGTAAATCTCTTGAAACAACAAGTTTTGATTTATCATTTCTACGTGCAAGAATGAGCTTTAAATTCTATTATACCTACATCATTGCATGTTTGCTCGTGTAACTAGCCATCCTTTTTACCTCTTCTTTTTGCTGTGAGTGATTTCTCCCGATTTCTTCATGCTGCTTCTTACTCTCAGAAATCTGCCTCTCACTTTTTCTGCATCACTGTCCTTGGTGAAACCCCCTATTCAAAAAACACACGGTTCTTTTGTAAAGACTTCGCTGCTGCTTTGGGGTAGGCATACACGCTCCTCCCAAACTACAAAGCTGAACAAACTTCGAAGTACAGCTCCTTACAACAGGGGCTACAGTTTGTGCCAGCAAGCAGGGCAAAAACCCAACCCTATCCCAGCAGTCGAAAAGATCCTTTCTGGTCCACAAAGTTTAGGCTGAATCAACTCTGCTGCTGGTCCAAGACTGAAACATTTTGCAGAACTATGTTTTGGAAGGAAGGCATTCAGTGACAGATGGATTTGTTTATTTTTGGGTAAAAGGAACAGATAAAACAGGTTGGGAACATCGGAGAGGATCCTGGCACATCAAGACAAAGACTGAATGCATCTGAAGTACTCAAGAGATGCAGAAATTACTGTCACAAGACCATGCACACATTCATCAATCATATGGTGCACACTGACCCTCACTCTTTCAGCAATGATCTGGTTTTTGGTAGGAAATATAGCCAGTAGTTTTGAAGCTCAGCTGCCTCCTTTGAGTATCTGCATTCCCTCTTCAGTTCACAATGTAACAACAGCTTCTTGTTTTACAGGCAAAATTGCACTCAAAAATTCTAAAGGAGCTGCGTGCACGCAGCTGAAAAAAAAAAAAAAGAAGTTAGACTGTAAATCAGGTGCAAAGAGAAGAAACCAGAGTCTACCTTTAGGCATTCGCACCCCTAGATTTTGTTCAAAGCACCATTTTTCACATGGGCTAAAAACTCATGGGTTACATTTGAGGGATTTGAATCCAAAAAACTTGTGGATAGATTGCTAACAAAGGTTTTCAACCACGCTGCAAAACCCTGAGGAGCTCAGTGCTGGTTATATCGAGATGCTTAAAAAAAAAAATCCTCCTAGCCATCTATCTGCATCAGTTGACACACAAGGGCATTTGAGAAAAATCTCTCCTGGTGGCATCACGTCACTAGTGTAAAAGAAAACAAGTTTTCCTTTTGAAGATTTTTGACTCGTTTGGAACAGATAAATCACCGCAGCAGCACTTTCTGAGTGACAATTATCTTGCCACAATAGCCATAAAAATAAAATAAAATCAACACAGATGGAATCCAGAGTAGGAGACTTAAATTATACTTAACTATATTCATAAAACTACACCTCTGCTCAAAGTTGCTCCGTACACTACACATATGCCAGGATCTCTTAATCTGCTGCTGATGTGCTGCATATTGTGGTCGTGTGCAATTACAGTTAGCTATAATTAAGAACAATTAAAGCTTTTATTTCTCCACTTGTTCTTTAAAAAGCACAGTTGTAATAAAACTTTTTTCTCCTCTTTTTTTTTTTTTTTCCAAGGTGAATATAATTATACATCCCTATAACATCTCCAACAATTAGTTTGACTCAAGTTTCTTCTGGAACAATTTTCATTTTAACTGTCAGGTCTGCCATCTATAGTCAATAGAACACATTGTAAAAAAATTCTATCATTAACCTTTTTTCACCCCATAAATCTGCAAAAGAACTTGCAGGAATTGAAGAATTCATTGCTTAAACATTTAAAGGTCAAATTCAGCTAACACCCCTTCCCCAGCAATACCTTCTTAATCACGCTGAAACATTATTGTTGTTATTATTATACTAGCTAACTATAACAATAATAAATTAAAGCCAGGCATAAAAGGTATTTGGCATCTCTCTATATTTTATAGGCTACTTTTCAGCCTTATTCTCATAAAAGAATTTCTCTACTGTATCTTTGTTTAGAATCTACCCATGATTACTAACCATGCAGACTGCAGGGAAAAGTAATTAAGTTTAATAGAAGCCTCCCTCATTTTTGAAGCTGCCCTCAATTTAAGCCATAGAAGGAGAGTAATTAAATTTAATGCGTGCCACAGCTTTTAAATGAAGATATGGCACGTAAAATTCTCTCACTCTGTAACGCATCTTTTCTGAACACTGAAAAATAAGTGTTGTGATGCAAAAAGATAGCAAACTACAACCACCAAGTCATGTTTTCTTTCTCTGCTGGCCACATCTTCCACGGGGTGAGGCCTCTGGTTAGATTAAGAACAGAGTAATCTAAGTCATAAGAACTGGGAAGCCTGGAGTAGGATCACAGCTGAAGTGTGTCCTGGTCCATCCTTTGTCCACGTTACCCGCTTTGATTAAGTTTAGAAGAAGCTTTTGTGGCAGGGTCCATCTCTTACATGTTTTTAACAGATGCCAGCAGGTTTCTGACTACAGCCACAAATCTCTACAGCACAGACCTTGTTCACCAAGAGCCTCCCCCAAAGTAGCCAAACTAGCAACAGGGACTGAAACACCTTTTGAGACACAGTCACAAGTCTCCCATGCGTGTCTTTAGTCCTCTGCAAGTCATCAGAAATAAACACAGTGAAATTACCCAAGGCTCAGCTATTTTGCCAAGCAATAGGCTGACTACTTTTACACAGGAATAGACATTATAAACCAGGGCTAATGAAGAGATTTTACTCTTGCAAAGACGAGCAAAATGGATGAGGAGCTCTGAGACAGAGAGAGAGGCACTTCCCTTTTCCAGCTCTGTACAGAAGCAGTGGGCTCTCTCCGTATGTCTAAACAAACTCTTCCTTGCACAGAATCACAGAAGTTTTATCAACTGATTTGAAATAAATGAGGAATTTGGAGGCTCAAGTTACCTTGTAAAAGCAAATCTTCCCTGACTGCCACTGTTTGTTCAGAAGAAGGTTAGACCGGGATACTAAACCCACAACTGGCGCACAGAAGTGCTCTGAAAAACATGAGGCTCACAACCTACTGCCAAGCAGCCTCCTCTCCCCAGCAGAGGCTTGTGCCTACCATTAGGGCTGAGCAAAACCTGTGTGCTGAAACTGAGACCAGACATGAAAAGGCAAAACCTAGGATTGAACTTCAAAGGCCTCTGGTCCAAAGGCTACCTGAAAAACCAAGACAGTGAAAAAATTAGAAAGAAAAAAAAAAAAAAGGAAAAAAGAAAAAAAAAGTAGGGAGAGAATAAATAGACCCTGCATTTCAATTTCAGACCCCACCACAAACTTGCCGTGTACTTTCCCAAGAGGGGGGTTGAACACCTCGTGTCAGCAGCATAGAGAACAGACACCGGTATCCCTGGTGTACACCCTACATTGCAGGAACCTGTATGCACAGCAACATGATTCACACACGTTTCATCTGGCTTCCATTTCTTCCCAAAATTATCAAAAATGAACATTTGTAATAGTAAACAAGAGGCAACCAGGGTTTCATGTCTGGATGTCTTCCTGACAAAGCCCACAATCTTATATCCATCAGTTCAGGGACTGTTCAATAGGCAGATCCACACTTGAAATCTTGAAGCCACTGCTAATACAAATTGCAAGCAATTTGTGAAAGAGACTGCATTTGTAGTTATTTTTAGTTTCATGAAAGAAAGAAGGGATTTGTTTATACATACCATGACAAAAAAGTTGGATTTTTTGGTTTTAAAGTAGCAAAATAGGGACAAAATTGCTGTTTAAATTCTAATTTTTACTCAATTATATTTTAAAGTGATCCTACCAGATGCTGGAACTAAAGCGACATGATTTTGCTATATTTATAACTAAGCTGCAAAACATTTCAACATTTACAAAGAGAAGAAATCTCTCTGCTAATGCCAGGAGAAGAATAAGCTCAAATGCTATTGCACGATAGCTCTTAATAGTTGGCACAAGGAAGGAGAGATGTCTCTATAACAACAGTATCAAGGAAGCTTGCATTGCAAATATCGCATCACCACAACATGGAGGGGAAAAAAAAACCAAAACAACAAAACTGTGGAGAGTGTTAACACGAGGACATAACATCCACACGCTCCTCAATAGTCAGCATGGATGAAAACCAAGGCAAGCTGTGGTCTCTTCCCTCCTTGCCCCTAATCCAAAATCCCTCTTCCCATCCAAACCACCTGCTGTTCACACCTTCTGCTTCATCTTAGGAAGCAGCATCCTTTTCTCACACGTTTCCCAGTCAATACTTTGGCCCTTCTGCTGTTGGCTACCAACAAGACAACTCCCACCGTTCCCTAATACGCCCTTATGCCTTTCCCCAGTGCCTTCGGCAGAAACGTAGGTTGCGGACCAGCTGGATTGAAGCTTATGTGAAAAAATTAAACCAAACACAAAATAAAATCTTCAGAAGCCTTTCTTCTCAGTTCCCACCCACAGCAATTGCTAGGCTTACAGTACAGCCTTCATCCCTCATCTTATCCTCTCTTTGGAGGCTGTGTGTCCTGCAGTGTCCGGTCACAATAGCCAAGTGCTCCCTGTGTTGGTGGGACGCAGTTCAGTGTGCGATGCTGGCGCAGCAAGGCTCCCCCAGGTCACTGGCATACGCCACTCAACTGGTTAAAAATTGAAACAGAGCAAACGGGAAATTTTTTAACAAGTGCTTCGGGATTATGGAGCAAACGTTACAGCTGTAACCACCCACAGTTCCCTCCTACAGAACAGAAACACTGAAAGCAAAAACCATTCACTGCAGAACCTGAAAAATAACAAGAAATGCAGCAGTAAGTATGAAATGAAAGCCTATGGGTATTTCCTGCAAGAACTTCTGCAAAGAAAGAGGAGAAGTTTGCAGGACACAACAGAATAAAAAAATGCAACCTTGGCTTACAAGTTCATGAGAAGTGCCAGGAATGGTGCACAGCCCCACACGAGTTATTGTGTTCATCGCTCATTCCTCACTCATGAAGGAAATTATATTTTACAGTAAAAGGGTGCCATAGTGGGTGGAATGGGAAGGACAGCCTCTTCTTTCTGCTTTCTGTTATTAAAAATAACTAAACTAGACAAAACCCCAGATAACCCCAGTTAAAAAAATTACCAAGTCTCCAAGGAGAGCAGAGAGAAGAGCAAGAACTCAACGTGCCACTCAGCAGGGAGAAGGGCTGAGTGTTCTGAAACGCCCTTGGAAAAGAAAAAGGAAAAAAGATAAAATAAAAGCAAAACTACATGCTTTTCACCATGGAACTGATTTTTTGTGTTCACTACTTGCAGTGATCATTCAGCTCTATGGATCAAAAAATCCTACTGATACCAACGTGCATGGTCAACCAGCAGGATATTCTGTTTCAAATACAAGATCTGAAGCTGTTTCTTTGATTTTTTTTCAAAAGTGCAACAGAATTTTCCACTTCTCCCAGTGCCAACCATGTTCAGGTAAATGTTACAGCCCCTGAAAGTGCAAATTAAAGACAATTCTAACCTGGCTAACCTACCTCATCATTAAAATGCCTGGCACAACTCATGTGCCCATGGAGTGGAGATTTGCTGCTATCACGGTCACTTGAGTAGGGAAACACTCCTCTTTAGGCGCTATGGACACGCTGATTGCTCTGATCAAAGAAGGCAAAAATGGAAGTGCCTACTTGCCTGTCTAGGAAGGGGTACTGCAGTATAGATGGGAGAACATATTGTCATGTCAGTCAATAATACCATTTGGGCAAACAGCTTCCAATAGCATCATTATGCAGGTGTGGTTAGAAAAATTGAAAATTTATCTTTCTGGTACCAACTGCTCGGAGCAACCACACCAACTGCATGAGGGAAAAAGCAGGACCGGTGAATGAAAGCGTGAAGGGTCTTAATACAGACACCTTAGGGGGTAATATATTTCAAACTGGTATTAGGGGCTCCTTACGTATGAGATCCAACTTAAGTCATCGCACCTCCATAACAGGTGGAAATTGGGTGCAACTACAAGAGCTGTAAACAAATCAATGCCAAAGAGAAAAATACTAAGAATAAAAATAGCTATCAGCAGAAGTCCTCTAAAAGCAATCTCATATGCCGAAAACAGAAACCTCCGACCCTCCTGCCCACTGTAGAGATATCTACAACAGTTTATTTCCAGCTGGGGAGCCTGTATTAGTGAGAACTCCCTCTAGTTGCATTATGTTAGATATATATTATATTCTCTTCGAGCCAGAAGCAACATTTTTGTTCGGTTTACAGACAGCACAGAGCAAAGCTAGGGCTTTGAGGTGATGCTGTGTTTCAGTAGAAAAAAACAGGAATGTTTCAACACAAGAAAAAGTTTCCTTATTGAAGTTTTACCCCATTTAGAAGCCTTGCTTGTTTAGGTTTAAAACTTTATTGCAGGGACAAAAGGAGTGTTTTCTCAGTCAGGCAGAGATCTCAACATTTGCCCCCAGCTGAATCCCTTGAGAAGGAGTGGTATAGGAGCAGCTCTGCCATCTCACTGAAAAGTGTAAAGCTTTCCTGGATATTATGAAATATGGAGGGTGTGGGAGGTGTGGAGTGAACTGGCATATTCAAAAAACTGGGACATACCAGATAAATGAGTTGTAACCACCTGAAATCCTTACAAAAGCCCTGATATTCAAGGGTTGGCCACATTCACTTATGCTTGTGGACCAGATTGCCATCAGTGAAATTCAAGCCAAAAGACAAATCCCACAAACAACAAACCCACTTCTTTTTCATTGAAACATGACCTTTTCATTTCAAGAAACATGTGTCAACTTAAATCTTGTCAGCCTGACCCCAATCCGTCCTATTCCCTGAATCTATGGAGCTCTCTGCAGAAGCCATTCCCACCCCGGGCTACGATCTCGTCAGATCTCATAAGTGAAACAGGGCCAGGTCTGACTGGGACTGTGGGAGACACCTCCGAGGGAATCCCAGATGCTTCAGGAAGTTCTTGGTGGTGGCTCTCACAAGTAACGCTCCTTGAGTTAACACCGAACCCACACCCCACAGCGATACTAAGGGTATTAGGCTCCTAAAAGCTTTGTATTTTAAATAGGGACGACCAGAAATTAGAAACACTTTTATAAACTCCAGGGACATTTCCCCACGTGCACAACAGTGACAGTTACATTATCTGTCAGCTACTGAAGTTCTCCCCTCATACTGCAATACTACCAGCATGCATGAGATTTTAGCCATCTTAAAAAACGAAAAGACAAAACCCAGCAAGCTGACTGATGTTCTTGCTTTTGCCATTCCATTGCTAAGGTTTATCTCCATACTTCCACATCTTTTCCTGGCAGAAATCTCAGTGGGCCTTCCTTATTTCACTGCCAGTAATATGTCTTTTTAAATTCTTCTATTTTTAACTCTCTTCTAGACTTCTTTACTCCCTGTATTCAGTTCGCAGTCACCTCCTCTTGCTTTTCACTCCCTTTTTACATCATCTTCCTCTGCCCCAGCTTGCTTAATTCTGGCAGTTCTGATCTGTTTGTACACCCTTGCCTCCAGAAATACAGTCTCCCATTTCACCTCCTGTACCATCAATTAATAAAATTAAAATGCAAGAATTTTATCTACTACCCAAAACTTTTGTAGTACATCAAGCCTGTTTCATAAAGCCAGATTTTCCCCCAAAATATGTAGAATAGTGAAGCTGTAATACATGTAAAACCCCAGTGCACAAGTTACCAATATATTGCAATATTCAGCTAGAGCCAGTTGCCACTTCAGTTACTTCTTACAATGATCACATTCACGTCTATGTGCCACAGACTGCTTAGATCAAGTTATTTTGACCTAGACCGCAATTTGCCTCCTATTTAGCAAATGACAAAGACACAACGCCTGGAAAATAAGACTAAGCTTGGAGCTGGTACATAAGGAATGGTCAGTAATTGTATGTAAGACGCTTTGTTATTGACTCAACACAGGCATTAGCTATGCTTTTAATGGTACTAATCTTTCAGTGCTGTTTACCTGAAGGGTTCTCACTTTACTGATTCACACAGAGTGGGCAACAAAGATTAAGCTGGCTAGTGTAACAGGTGTTGCACTTTCAAAAGAGCTTTCAGTAGAAAAAAAAAGAAAGAACATTGGAAAAAGATCAATTTTCAAAGTGAGCCATGGAAATCATAAATTCCTGTACTCTGTTTTACAGTGTCTTCTACTCCAGCAAAGGCATAGATCTGTCTCATTGAGATGTATAGAGAAAACCAGTTCATGTGAACGGTAGCTTTTTTAGCTGTCGCTATATAAGCTCTACTTGCTAGGTTTCTAATCGCAGGCTTTCTGCTGTTTTCTTTGGTTATTATGTAAGATGCATTCACAAGGATCTCAAAGAGCAGTTGGAGCACATAGGACGTGTGTTCTCTGAAATTTCATTCTGTATAGATTAACACCTCCAAACAGGCGCCATCTTACAGAACGAGAGCCAGAGGTAGAGAACAACAAAAAAGCAAATCCACAGATTTTAGACTGAAAAATTTTCTTAGTTTAGATTCATTTTTAGAGTTGAATTCACATATATGAAGAATTTACAACTTCAGACCTTTTTTTCTTTTAAACAAGCTGTAGATCTTTCTTCTCCCCATTATTTCCCTGAAAATAAATGGAGATTTTTACCCAGCGATTAGGAACTGAAGAGACACGCAAAAGCAGATCTTGCCTTTACCAACCTGCTGTGCTTTCACTGGGCAAATTACCTAGCAGTTCACAAAACTTCCACTTGCATTTCGTCGAGTGGCTGCTAGAGCTGAGAAATAACTTATCGAATAACAATATTAGCATTCACAGGCAGCTCCAGAAATTACATATACACACAAAGCGTTATTTAACTGCACGTCCTTTCATTTCCCCTGGATGAAATCGCTAGCAAGTTACAAAGAAATGTAATTAATCGGCACTGCAAACACACACACACAGACACACAGGCAGCACCAGCCTGCCTGACCCTCTCCTGTGCTCAACCACTTTCGGCGCACAGACCATTTAAGCCGGGACTGTTTCCTTGCCCTCCCTGGCTCCGAAGTTCATCTAGAAATAAGTGAATCTGAATTTAGTTTCCCCAACGGCCGTTTGTGTCCAACGTAACGCTAGTACAGCTCACGTTCATCTTATGTTACCCCACAATGTTCTCAAGACAGAGAATTACACCATATCTGCTCCTAAAGATTCAGCTGAACGTAGAGGTGGGAGAAAGACGAGGGCTCTGGTGAGCAGCAGAACTGAAGGGGCCTCGTTGCCTATTGATTTATGTCTCAAAGTTGCCCTCCCACGCGTATTTTTGAATACCTAATAAAGGTTGATCTCCTGACTTTTCCTTGTAGAGACTACTTTTTCTCCTCTGTAATGCCTGCTATTTTCATGAAACTGGCAGAAATTAAATATATCTGAGACCTCGTGCCTGTCAAATTTGGTTAAAATTTATTCACTGGCATAAAAAGCCACAGAGACAAGAGGAGAAAAAATCGGGGCTGACAGACAATTCAACTATATAATCCTTTCTTCTTCAGTGAAAAGGAGGTGAAGAAAAATGAAAAGAAAAAAAGAAAAAAGGATTAGCAAACCAAAACCTGGCTCCCACAACATGGCAGGAATAACCACGCACCACATTTTCCTGTGGTCAGTCATTTACATGCAAACCCTTCACCACGAGGCTCAAAGGATTCGGAGCATCTGACAGTGACCGAGGGTGACAAAACCAACCCAATACAAGAAGGAGGGCCAAAATAAACCAAAACTGGGTTTCAAATGCCACAAGAAAGGCCAGAACTCTTCCATGGCTGACAGCCAACACGCTTTGGGTCAAGGTGGCGACCAGTCAGCCTATGATCAATGCTTCAGGCAGACAATGGAGAGTATATCATCAAATAAAGAATTTTTAAAGAGGCTATTGCAGGTTAACTGTGAACTCTGCACACCCAGTATGGTCCACCAATTTTACACAGGATGTCCAGAGCCCCAAACAATTCTGGTTACCAAAGCCCCACTGACAGCCCTGAATTTCTGTTCGCTTGTGCTAGAAATGACAGTCAGGCTTGCTGGATTTCACCTCTGATCCAGCAAAACTCTTAAGCATGTGGTTAACTTCAGGCATGTGGTGAATGCAAAAGAAGTAGGGGGGGGGGTGGTGAAAAATGCCCTTAAAAGCTCCTGATGTGTTAATCTTGCTGCTACCTCTGGGCCTTTGTGAAAGAGGGAAAAAAAAATTCTGAAAGCAAAAACACCCCACCAGTTTTAATTCTGAGCTTCTCTGTGAATAAAAAGTTGGTTACTTTGAATTCTGTCATAAACCATTAGGTTTAAATATATAAACATGTACATGGGCAGTGGGTGCCAGGCAAACACACCACTTTGTTCCCTCCACCGGCTGCAGATTTAGGCAGAGGATCCACTCTGTGCACGGAGGTACCGCATGAAACCTCCCACCAGCAGCCAGACGCCAGCACCACTTCTTGATCACAGCGAAGCGGCAGGACTGCGAACAAGCTTTGCTGATGCTATAGAAAAAAAAAAAAATCATGGTATTTGAAATCCAGGCTATATCAGCCGCCAGAATTTATCCCAATTTCAAGAGGATTTGCCGAACCGGCTGCTCGAGCCTCGGCTGGGCTTCGCACGCCTCGGCTGGGCCAAGGCTCGCCATCTGGCTCCCAGCAGCGCTCGCTGGAGTCCGTGGGAGTTCTGCCTCCAAAGCGACAGCACGAGGTGGCCCTTCGTCCTCGACAAAGCGAGCGCCTACACTTATAATGGATGTCATTTCAGGCAGGCATTTGAGGTAAAATCAAACAGAAAAAAAAAACCCCCACACAAAGTGAACGTGGCGCTGAGGATGTGATCTGCGTTCATTAGTCATCGGAGTTCCCAGAGACAAAAAGATTGCCCCCATTACCCCGCAGCAATTTTGACCTATCCGCACGAGCTCTGCATTACCGTCTCTTACATGTTAGTGGGGGCAACCGTCTCTTCCATTCACTGATAGAGGGGAAAAGCCGACTCAGATACATTAGCAAACAGAAAGATTTAAGATGTGTAGCTCTATCGCTATGCGGCAAACTTCATAGATTATCTACAAATACTTTCTAGACAATGTATTTTATATTCTTTATTTCCAGGTAAATCTCTCAAAAGGAGAAGGTTAGCCCATACAAACATATATCTAGCCAATACAAATACATATGCTATTCCGTTAGATTGATTTCTAAGCCTATTTAAACAGTGCAAAATATTTCAGCAAAGTGTACATTGTTGCAAAACACGTGATGGGATTTCCTGTATACCTAAAGCTGGCCTCAGGACAAACTACCCTGTATGTTCTTGCTTAGACAGTTTGAAGTTATGCCCTTTTTGTCTTTTTTTTTTTTAATTTATGCTTTGCCATACTCATTACTGCTGCTCGTTGATGCAGCTGATACCAGTTGTTGCAGTACATACGCCAGGAGACGGACTCCTACCTCCTACAGACTGCTGCTTACATACTACAACTGTTTATTATTCTCAATGCGCAAAATGCCAGCTGAATCAATAGTTCAAAAGCCTTGTTCAATTCAAATGGACTTTACAAAGTACTGCACTGTAATAAACATATGCAGGCAGAATGTTTCCCCAACTGCTTACATGACACAACTCTTATCGCATAAAGTAATACAACCACCACATTTTTCTTACTATGCAGAGTCCCAGTTAAGTCAAGAATGAGATTATCCTATTAAACACAGATGAATGGGGTGTACTGGCAATGACATATAGTAAATAAAGTGATAAAAGAGAAATACAGTGACAAAAATCCTCACAGAGATCACTCCTAATGCGTCAGGCACTGTAGCAATTTGGACCGGTCTCCATTTCTTACTCGACAAAATTTCCCCACATAAGTGATTTTATAGGTTCCAGATAGTTTAAAGAGCCATCAAGACAAAAATTGTCTACTAAATTGCAATGAAAGCAATAAATACACTTCTCCTATGCCTAGGAGGACTGTTAGGTCTCCTCTGTATCCCCACTAATGGTCCTACTTCACACAAACCGTGCTGTTGGCTTGCGTGAAGTTTTACTGAGCTAAGACCAGGACCAGAGATACTCAGCACTAGGATCAGCACTCACATGAACGCAATGCAGGAGCCAGGCAAAAGGGTGACACTTCCAACACAACCAGCAATTTAGAGGGCTTATTTATACAGAGATGAGGGAAGGTCTTAAATTTCTGCCCTAAATCTTTCTACATTATTGTCTGAGCTCAATCCAGGTCCCAGCCCGGCTAAATGTTTAAAGTTAAATGGATCATTGAGATCCTTAAAACTCAAGGATTTGCTCAAATTTATTCAGGCTTTACTAAAATTCCACGCAAAATAAGAATAATAATTACCACTGGGCAATTTATCCCATGTTCTTTTTCCTGCTCTATTAACAGAAATCGGTCAAACCAGAGCAATGACTCCAGCTCTCTTAAAAAAGGTGGTAAAAGAGTTATCAGCCAAGGATGGTATTGTAAGTACCAGTCTGCCCACTTTCTATCAATCAGATACTACTGGCAGAGTAATAAAGAAAGAGTGAGATAAGAAGGAAACATCTGTCAAGCAACATCCCAGACAGTGGAGAAAGAAGGAAGGCAGTCTGAGAAAAGAACAGGATAACAACAAAAAATTACCAGCAAGTAATTTTCCCAGTGTTGTATATTCCTTTTCTCCCACTCTATGAATAGAAATTGGTCAGATAGCCCAGGTAGCGAGTTTGCTATTTGAGGCAACTTCTGGCTGAAAGGATTTTTTTAGTGACAGATCATGTCCGAGGAGCAACGCTTTGGCTGGTTTGACAGCTTTCAAGGCAGTTTCCCAGTACTCGAGCCACTTTAGGGAGGCATGACACTTCACATTTACAACTTACGCATTAGATAGCAGCAGCCAAGCTGATGTGCACAAACCACAGCAGTCTTCCTGCTGAAGAGAAAAAAAATGGACTTCAAGGCTTTGGTCACTCCTACGGGCACTAAAAGCACAAGAACGATTATGCCCTTTATACAAAACTAAAACCAGAAAAGGTGATGCCTGGAGGCTTCTCTAACAGTTGCACTGGGGAAAAAAAAGCTAATTTTATTGAGGTTGTGGTGGATAGCCATAGGATGAGCAGGCGGTTGCATGCAGACTTTGGTTATCAAGCAACATCTTGGGGGGTAGTGAGAGCAGAGATTGAGTTGTCCAGCTACAGAGATTAAACGTTGAAAGATTAAGAGGTAAACTTCATTCTGATGTACATGAAAAAGATAAATGCGACTGAGAGCTACACTACCTTCCAAGTGATTAGCACTAATATTCTTCGCATTATCAAGCTCATGTTACTCAGTTTATTTATTTGCATAAGAAGCCGTATAGGACTGAACTTGCCCCAGCACAGGAAAGTTGGATCTGATAAATTCAGAGAACTGTGCTTGCTGCCTTTTTGTAGTTGTTCTTGAAGTGCTTACTCTTTTTTTTTAATCTAGCAACTCCTAAAAAAAAAAAAAAAATGCCTGAGCCTGGCTTGTTCAGCCTGGAGAAGGCTGAGGGGACCTTATAAATGCTTACAAATACCTGAAGGGTGGGTGTCAAGAGGATGGGGCCAAGCTCTTTTCAGTGGTGTCCAGTGACAGGACAAGGGGCAATGGGCACAAACTGAGGCACAGG
>Ga0065711_1037560_pt1 | contig 19705 bp, 6 predicted proteins | sample Hoacrofraction12_FD_59098 | JGI IMG/M metagenome (GOLD analysis project Ga0065711, IMG submission 59098) | Hoatzin crop microbial communities from Cojedes, Venezuela - Epithelial fraction 12 v2 (version 2) | ecosystem: Host-associated > Birds > Digestive system > Esophagus > Crop | place... | reverse complement strand
CCCCCGCCTTTTTGTTTTTTAGAGACCCTTGCAGCTTGCTCTGAAGTATTTGACCTTTTATCCAGAGTAGATACACGTTTAAAGGACAGCTCAGGATAGCCTACTTTCTTCTGTGCTCTTAAGGAGATGGGTTCGTGTGACAGTGTTTTCAGACAGGTTAGGTGATGTCTGTTAATGCGGGAATGGCCTTTTTGCAGCATTTTCGTTATTGTCAGAATGGGAAAAAGGTTTGGAAATAGTAAATGCTAAGTGAAAGCTAAAGGGTTGTGCCATCAGCAGATAGAAGACTGATAGGCTTTGACATCTTGGTCATTTTTTGTGCCCTGGTATCCCTTGCAGCTAAGTATACGTCTCTATCACAAGGAGCAGCAGAAGTTTGTAGAAGTTTGTAACATTGCACACTAGTACCCCGTATGCCATCTTAAGACATAGCAGTTGCGGCGTTATATTATGCTGTGCTTCTGTCTGTGAAACTGCCTTGAGTATCAGCTTGTGTATTACCTTTGGAGAACGTGTGTAAAATGTTTCTTCTCATGCTGGCTGAAAAGCTGACATGAAGCAAGGAGGATAGAGGCTTAGCAGAGCTGTCCGTTCCTAAGCCTCAAGTGTCTATGTACTGATATTTTTCAAAAGGAAAAAAATGTCTGTCTGTTGAATGGCAGAAATTTAAATAGGAAAATAAAGAGGCCTGTTTCACATCGATGAAAAGCTGTTTCTTCAGTGTGTATCTATTCTTTATGTGTCTGTCTTGGGGTAGCTGTAAGTGCTGAGTTATTTTATAATTAATTATTATCCCTCTCTTGTAAATAATTTTTTTACTCTTATGTAGCATCAACCGAGTGTTCAGACAGGTCTTGTACCTTTTTCTGATGCGAATGTGTCTGCGTTTAAAGAGGGGAACGTGCTGGGACTTTTTCAAATTTTTGTTTTTCTTACTTGAGTAGGTTTGCACCTTTGTGAAGACCTAAAAATACTCTTTATAAAGGGGATGGCTGCATGGCAGGTGGAGGAGAGAGACTTGGTAGACTTGAGGGGGAGGTATTTAATATTTGGATGCCTTCCTGGTTTTCAAACATATTTAATGTTACACTGGGTTTTTTGAAATATTTTAAAGAATTTTAAAAGCAATGCTTAATACTGTCTCAGCATATCACATATATGGTGTATCAGTGAACAGTACACCCTGTATATGCAGTAATATTTCATGTATGACAGGGATATTTGATATTCAATGCCCTCTCTGTAGCTAAATCAGTATGTCACAGCATTGTGAAACTGGATGGCCAGCAGTGGGGTTTCAAGGCTGCTTACTCTTTAGTGGGCCCAGGTGCCGTCCTTTTTCAGGCTGGTTCTCCCATCTGGATGGGGAGCTCAGTATCAGCTGTGCTGCGGTCTCCAGGGGACAGCTGACCAACCCACTTCTTCAGCTCTCTTCTTAAAGGGGGACCTGTCCTCTGCACCCCTATACTCATAATTTGTCGACTAATGTAACTGTTAGATACCAGAGTGCTAAAACTGTCAGAAGAAATAAAATCAGTATGGACAGTGCAGATTCTTCTAGTTCTGTTGCAGAAATGGGCTTGGGTTAGTTAAGGTACCAGCTGGGTCTGCGTGTTCTGAGCTGTACCTTGTCTGGACTATCTTCGCAGGCTCACAGTCAGCTATAGACCCAAATGTTACATGGAAAGGCTGGAAGGATAGCTGCTTACTTGCCACAGGATGCCTTCACTTTCTAAAAGAGTGCTGCTGGGTGGTGGTAGCTGCTCATGTTTTGTATGGCTTTCTAGGCATTTTAGAGGACCAGAGAGCAGACTATGAGTAGGCTCGAAGTGACTCTAGTTCCTGTGATCTGAATCTCCTGGCTGGGTTGAAGTGAAAGTTTTGGGTCCACTGATTTGAGAGAGTTTTTTTGTTGATAGTAACACTGCTTATGAAACTTTTGTCTGGCTAATGACCAGCCTTGGTGCTTCATTAAAACTTTACAAGGGATGTTCATTGTTCTTTTTGGTTGTACCCGCAGCTGGCTGTGGGACTCCTTGCCAGTGGGACAGCATTCATTTTCTCTTTTGATTGGGCATTTTTTGCCTCTTAGGTGTGTTCCTTTTGTTCAATTACTTTTACCTATACTACCAGGATTCTTGTGGCCTGCTGGGCCCTGTCCTTTCTTTGAGCACTGTCTTACTTTATTGATACTTGGGATAGCGAGAATTGTCTGATAGTACTAAGAATTTTGTTTCCTTGTACAGATTTACTTGATGTGGGCATTTATTTCTCTTTGAGGTTCTAAGAAGTAAAGAATGAAAAGATAGTCCGTTCTCCTTAGCGCTGAGCCTGGCAGCTAAGTTTAAAAATGGCCATTAAACTTAGTTTATGGTCTTATTTGCTGACTGAAGTCTTTCATTACCATTTTTTAACTTCTGTTTTCCAGCAGAAGACTTAGCTGAATTTCAATTGCAGCAACTCTTTCTGGAAGTGATACCTGAACAAGAAATATCCCAGCCTGACTTTCAAGTCATGAAGTGGGTTTTCAGGACTAGTGGGTAGAAAAATTCTCTGCCATTGTAAATTGGAGGTATTTGGTATTCAAACCGCTGAGCTTATAAATGACGTGGATTACACCATGTGCTTCTACAGTGAAGAAACATGTATACCACTACATGTTAACTTCTTTTTCTATTTCTGTCCATGTGTGGACTCTTCATAGTACTAACTTCAGGTTCCTGCCTGAAATGGCATCATCTGGAGCAGAGAACAAGAGAGAGAGGGAGGGCCTCTGTGTATATGTATATATTTATTTATATAGATCAATGTGTAGTTTTATGTATGGATAGATTTGCATACACATACTTTTTTTTGTATGGAAAAATCACTAAATACTTTCTTCTTCATTCCATGCTATGTATTTACTTCATTTCTGTTGCTGATCTGCTCTGTGTAGCTTTTACAAAACCAACAGGCCAGTAATTCTTTTTTTTGTGTATGTGTGCTTTTCTCTTGCTTCTTTGTGGTAGTTGCACTGAAACAATGTTATTACAATCCTTCTTCCTTTGAGTCAGAGTTCTGTGGCATGGAATTATGAATACTTGCCTAATTGCTTCTCAGCTAAAGTAGACTCCTGGATGGTTTATGTTGAAACTTTGTGTTATTTGTGTGCAGTCACTGAGGTGGTATTGAGGCTTTCCTGATATGGGATTAAAATATTCATCAATCGTCAAGTAATAATTCACACATTCTAACAGTTTATAATAATTTCTGAAAAGTTAAAAACAAAGGAAAGTTATAACTTTTATTGGTAACTCAGAGAATATATTTGTCAAACTTTGTTGTATGCTGGCCAAAAACTAAAAAAACTACTTCCTGGAAAATATTGAACAGGCTTTTTAAACTTCGCGGAGTTGGTAGGTTGAGTAGATGCAGTGATTTTAAAGTTATGATGTAAACTCTCGCTATTGGATCTTGTCTAGATCTTCTTTTTTTCCTTTGTCAATGTAGTACTATGTGTAAGTATACTATAAATGGATTATTTAATTTAATACTGGGCATTAGAAGTGGCCCTGTTGGTGACATAAGAAAACCAGGCACACTTGTTAACATAAAAGCAGCCACAGAAATGAAGTATAATTGTGTCGATGCCAGATGAGTCTGTCAGTGCTCCAACTTGAGTTATTTTACTTTTGTTACATAGGAGTAAACATCAGTTAGAAGTTTAAAAAGGATTGCTTTTTGCTGTATTTGTGTTATTTTTGATGTATGTTTTGGAGTATGGTGATTTGAAGAGCTTTACCGCTTCCTCACTTTCAGCTCTCTTCATTCACCTTAATTCCTACATGCAAGAGAGAGGGAGCTGTTATCCTAATGGATGTTGAATAAGTTTAGAGAGAAGATTGTTATCCCAAAACTGGGAGGGGAAAAAAAAATACGTCTGTGCCGGCTGTCTGTGCTTTCAAAACACATTGTCATCGAATGTGTTTTGTTAGACGTTTATCTGTTGCACTAATGATCCCACTGCTTTCTGTTCTTCATAGTGAAGTGCTAATGTATCTTGGTAATTGTATTTCATTTACAATAAGGGCTGTGTGTTGGGGGGGATAGTCTTACAGTCTCACCATCAAAGCATTGTTTTTATTCTGGTTGGTTTACTTGGACAGTCTTTTTGTTCAAGCAGTTAATGTATTTCAAGTTCAGCTTACATTCTGAATGTTGGCAACGATCAGTTTTCTCCAGTGAGCCATCATTGTTTCTTAGCTTCAGCCAGACTGGTGAGGATTCATCTGGTCATATTCCTGTTTTTTGCTTAGTTTTTACTCTGAAAAAAAAGTTCTGTCTTGTTAGAATTAAGTCAAGGTCTTTAGGATTTGACCAAAGGATCTTTCTGTAGAAAACTTGAGGAAAGCTGAAATAAGAGCAGAATAAAAAAGAAGCTTAGGAAAGTGCTGTAACATGCTGAAAGAAGCTGTAAATTTTTTATATTTTTTTTCCCCCCACATTTTAGTGGTTAATGTCTGCTGTTACAGAGTAGGAGGCAGTCTTTCTTTCATACCCAGGGAGTCAAAAGGACAATAGTCCAGACGTCCCTTCATGAGGTGTGGTGGTTGGGGCACACTACATGATGAGGGCACATTATGCAGAGGTTCAGTCCTCCATTTGAATTTGGCTTGCATCTGCCATTGATGTTCTACAGAGCCATTACAGTTCTTGCTGTATTAGAAGCTGACTGATCCTGCTCAAAGTAATTTTTAAGCACGCAGGAGCTCATTCATGCAGTGGTTAATAGTTGCTTCTTCTGTTGCACCGTCTGTCAGAGAACTTCAAATTTCTGGCAGCAGTAAGCCGTGTACCTACTTGTGTGGCTGCACATACCGATTGATGGGCTTGCCTCTGGTAGTTCTCTGTCAGAGCTGGAAACGGTGGTTGGATAAGTGAATTTCAGGACAGGTTCCTGTGAATTTGTTACACATGTCAGCGTGGATGGCTTACGAAGTAGGAAACATGAGTCGTAATGATTTGGTTGGTTATGAGCTACGAAATCATTCCATATTTTCAGCCATTGTGTTTAGAATATAAAGATACTGCTAACTGATTTAGGTTGAACGTATTTAATGAAGCTTATTAAATGTGTCAACACTAATAAATGTGTAAAACTGTTTAACGTTGCATGCAGTTCTGCTGTGTATATTGCCATGTTATCTGTAGGCTGAAGATCTGGATAAGGATGTCACGTTATGTGTCGCTACAAAACAGTTTAGTAGGAGGTAGATTCATTGGAAAGAGCACTGTGGCCATATCGTATTTCATAAACTGAGGAAAAACAGAAAGTTCACCTACCTTTTGTTCAGCCTTATTCAACAGGTGTGTCACATTCAGTGACGACTCCTGGATTTTCTCTTGAGAACCTCACAGTGGATTTTTTCCTTTGAACCTTCGCAAATTCGCTAACTGCAATAACTATGAAATTGTGAAGTGTCCCACAAGAATATATAGTATTAATACATGAAATTGTGTTTAGGCATAATATGCAAGTGTCATTTATTGAACTCTGGATTTCATCTGGTGGGGGAGTCTACTGCATGGTTACTTAATTTTTGTGTGATGTGAGCATACACTGGTAGAGACGTTTAAGGAGATCACTCAATATGCTTGACGTTTTTCTGTCCATTTCTGAGACCACATACTTCTCAGCAGTAATGTTTCAGTCCTTTTTTTTGTTTCAGTAGCAGTGCGTGTTCTATGTACCATTAATACATATTAGTATTTAGTTAGATCAACTTCAGTAGACTCTTCCACCTGAATAAAGCTGAGATAAAAACCCACACTTCCAGTGCACCCTTAAATCTCATGGTAGGTCAGTTCTGTGGTTTTATTTAAAATGCTCAAACTAAATTGAATAGTAGTGAACTAGGAAACTCCTTTTGGCATAGTTCCCAGTAAATATAAACACATCTCAGAAGTACTGTAAACCAGAACAATTCCCAGATTGATCTACCTGGTAGAGAGACTTCAGAACTACAAACTGTGTGCTACTGATATTCCTGCCACTGACAGATGAGTACAAAAATATTGAGCTTGTGCCAGAATAAATATATTGGCTTTTTTCCCCTTTCTTTCAGTTACCAACGGTCTTCCCTAAATAATTGTTTAGGAATAAGAAAAACCATCATATTGTTCTTGAAAGATTATAATTACTATTTTAAGTAGAATCTGTTATTCCCATGGAATACTGGCGTGTTCAGTTTGGAGATTAGAAAGTAAAAACTGCTGCAGTTTCCTTATCCCAACCCTTCTTTTTTCTGCATATGCAGTAATTATGTAGATGTTCTAGCATGTAATAGCCTGCTTTTGATCTCTGTCACTTGGTTTTAATGTAGGTTTAATGTCATATGTTAAAGAAAAAACATTAAAAGGTTGCCCACTACTGTATCTTTTTTTTTCCCCTTGTAAAAACGTTAAAGATGATGTCAAATGAGGCACTGCTTACTGCTAGGAAAAGGGCTATTTTATATGTGATCCAAGTATTTGTCTTTTCTGACTGGTTTAAAATATAATTATTAACATCCACATGAATTATGGGTAAATCAAGGATACATATATTCAGTTTTATAAAAAAAAATAGTTTATGCAGGGGTTTACATGTAAGCAATTTAAAAATAAAAATCTGTGTTAAGGGTGAGTGGACTAAGGTAGTCCTGTGTAGAGTCAAGGGTGTTGATTATTGAAGAAATACCATTCCTAATGCTGCTTAATTTGCTGAAACAAAAAGTAATGCAAAGAGTTATATGCATTGAAATAATTTAGTTTAAAAAATTTTATATACCCTCACTTGTCTTAGTGCTTGGTTATAGATTGTATTGTAGGGTTTAAAACACTATTATGTTTCTCAAGGCAGTAAGGTGTTTGTAAAACAAACTTGGTTTTTTTGAGCGTGTCAATAAGTGAATACATCAGACTGAACATTTTTTGTGTCTGGCAAAATTCCTGTATTTTGTTTTCAGGGGACTTGCATGAATGTAAACTCGCCTGTTGCAAGGTTGGAGAGGAAGTGTTATCAATATCTTTTGTTTACTTTCATATGTATTAGTATAGATGTATACACCTGCCCAGACTGTAAATAAACACACATAAGGGTGCATGGACGTTTGTATACTTAAATACTCCAGCAGTAGCTGTAGCATAACACTTGTTGAGAAGCTGAATGAGGTTGATACTATGGGGTCAGTTCAACAATCGGAAAAAACTTATTTCTCCTACTCGTGCTTTATTCAAAGGCACAGCTAGGCATAAACAGGATAGACGCTTTTCCATCCACAAGGGTATTTATGCTGTTTGTAGTGTGCATTCATACTATAGTTTTTGAAAATTCCCAAAATGCAGCCATTTATAATCTGGTTTCTGGCAGATGTGGCTTGTCTTCCCTGTTGTACAAAACTCTTAACTCTGTTACACCCCTGGACAAAGCTGGTTTATTTCTTTTAATTTTTTAAACTTGGCTAATTCAAACTAGTCTAGCATTTACATTGTGAAATACCATAATATCTATCTGTTTTCCTCTTAAGAAATAGGGGAAGTATTCACTTTATAGTAATGTTGAGTATTTTTGGAGGTAATTCTGTGGATATCTATTTTGTCTGGAGCTCAACTTGAGAGGGCTAGTAAATTAAATGTTACTTTGTTTGAATGCTGTTACTTGTTATCTGTGGTTGTTTTAAGTAGAATTTAAGATGTTCATAACTGAAGCAGTAGTAGAGGGTAGACTTTGCTTTATTTTCCCCAGCTGTTTTCGTGCATGCGTTTGGGAACACTGCGTAGACAGTCTTTCCTCTCTGGGCTGCTGGGCCCCCATCCTGTACGAGATTTGGCACAGACTTCTGAATAGATTCCTGCTTCTTCCAAGAGACAGATTTTCACATGTGGCACAATTTGCAGTGCTTTTTCTGACTCTCTGCTTTTTTTCATGCGTACATGGGAAAGAGACGTTTATATAACAGTTAATTATTTTATTAAAGCTATTGATCAGAGAAGGATTTCTATAAGAAGCTTCTACTTTGTTTTTGAATTCCATTTAAATGTGATGCTTCTATGCATATAAGTTGTTATAGAGAAGAAGGATACAGTAGTTAGAACTAGCTGAGCTCCTTTTGATAAATCTCGAGTATAATGATCAGCTACTAATTTAAATTCTTCTTACTCCCGAAATCGTCTTTGGGAAACCGGTATTACCAGTTCTAGGATGAGCTGCTGGAATTTTCTGGATAGGTATTTCTGCATAAAAATACACATAAACCACAAAAGTAGGGACTACCTTTCTTTTGTTTTCTAAGCATATTCTGCAAGTATGTACTTCAACCCTGAAACCTCCCCTGCTCAAACCCAAACCAAACTCTAATGGAACGTAAGAACTTGTTGGTGTGCCTGAGGGATGCACAGATGTCTCTGTACCTGGGAGGCAGGACCTTCTTCCAGCCAAGAGTTGGTGGCATTTTGGCGGAGTGTTCCAGAGATAGTGTTGCAGTGGCTGTAAGAAGCATCTCTTGTGCTCTGGATAGCTGAAGAAAAGTGAAGGAAGGTGACCCCAAAGGGAGTTTGGAGAATGAATGGAGCATGAGCAATGACAATTTTGCAGAAGGGTTGTAGAAGATGTAGTGCTGTGATTCAATGAGAGGACATGAAACCATAGAAGACGGAGCTTCCCTGGTTCTTTTTTGACAGAATTATTTGTGACAGATGTGTCCTTTAATTTAACAATGTATAGCTTAATATCAGTGAGTCTAGCAATCTAGCGTGAAATTGTGCCTTCAGTCATGGTGGTTTCCTGTTGATTACAGTGCGTGCTGCCTGAGAAAAGGCAAAAATGTTTATCAGAATATGTAGTTGATAAATACCTCTTTACAGATTTAATGTGGTTCAAACATAAAGATAATAACCCAGTCCGTGTTGAAATGGAAGCTAGATACTGGTGATAAGAACAATGCAGATTTAGGTTTCTACCAACAGATGCTTTGGTGTTTACCAGAATTTGTTGTCAGGACAGCTTTCATAATGTAAATCAACACACAGCTTTTTTTATTCCCATCTATGGAAACTGGAAGGAGGATGCTGGAATGTTAACTCATTCACCTGACAATGCTGTGCAGTGAGAAGTCATAATTAACTAATATCCTTAGTGATAATACTGTTAACCCTCTTGGAGTTAACTAATAAAAGGCAGATTGTCTATGTTTGTTTCACAAACTTGCTTTTTCAGTGAGTCTGGGCCTGTCTAGCTTGTTCTTATGCATGGGTATGTCAAGGGAATTTCCATAAGTGCTGTAATAGTAGAAGCAAAGGCAGTCAGACAAGTCAAATATGCTCTATTCACCTTGTCTATGAACACCCCACGCAAAAGGATGATTATGTCGGTTCACTGTACCATCAAGTCTTACCAGAACATCTTCCTTTTGCTTCCCCCACATAATGGACAAAGAAAATATGCAACACATTTTGTAAGTAAGCTTGTTGGTTTGTTTTCTTTCCTCACCTGAGGCTTGGTGATTTGGCTTCTTCTCTGGCCCTTCTTCCATGCTTTGATGATTGAACTGTTGTGTTTGGAGGCATCTGCTCCCTATCTGTGACCTATGACTAATGAGAGAACCGGAGTTTGCTTGGGAAATACACTTCTGTCTATTTTTTTCCATCCTGCTGAACTGTCTCTCACATGTGCTATTCTGTCTTGCCAAATGTCAAAATATTGTCATATTTTGCAAGGATTTGGTTTCTTTTGGTAGAAAAATTCAAAACCAAATAATGAAACTTCTAAATTTTTTTTTTTTCAAGTTTGAAAATAAAGTTTCTTCACAATTTTTCTTATGTGTCTTCCTCAAAACTTAGAACAGCAAATTGCTTTTTTCCTTCCTTTTCTGTAAAGGAAATGTTTCAAAGGAAATGCAAAACATACTACAGTATATGAATATACTCGGTTATTTTATTAAATGTGCAAATTGTTTGTGTAGGTCAGACCTAAGCATTCAGCATTATCTATAAATTAATACCTTTTAACCATCATGTGTTTCCTTCTGATTCATAAATTATAAGGCAAGAAGAAACCAGTAGGATCACCTACACTGGCAGTCTACAGGAAACAACACAACAAAGTAATAGTGTTAGAGATTTAGTAATTTAGCCCTCCCAGTCAAGGTCATGTGTTTGTTTAACCATTGAGAATTTTGACAAAATCTGAGACGTTTGCCACTGTTGTGGCCAGCTTTCTTCTGATTCTTGTTGTTCCTTATGTGAGCTGTGTTTCAGTGCTACGAATTTATTGCTGATGCTGTTGTATCTCCCACTAGCCTTACTAATGGCCTTGGAGACATCGGGCCAGTCTTTTTATAAACATAAAAAAATGTTCCGTACGTTCTTTGGGACTGTGACTGCCTAAATCCAGTCCAAGGGTCAACAGGTGGTTATTAATAGAAGGAAGCAGTCTGAAGAGAGTTAGAAAGGACTGTCTGCATTTTCTGCCACAATCAGTGTGGAAAAATGAGTCTTCCCTTCAAGTTATACTGAGGGAACAATAATAATGTATTTTCTAAAAAGGCATGAGCCCCAGGAAGCTGGCCTGTGGGCCACCAGCACGGTGTGGGTTCTGTTCGTGCTGGTATTGCTTGGCCTGGGTCCCTGCAGGAGATTTGGGCGTGGGTAAGGGCATGGACTGGGGAGTCGTGTGCTGCTTTTCCCTCTGGGATGGGCCGGACTGTCTGAAAAGATGGAATTGTGTGGGAGTTGTATGAGGGAACATGTCCTGCTGAGGTGCTGTTGGAAGACTGTAGTGCAGCGGGAGGCAGAAGTGTCCCATTGGTCTTGTTCGTGTGGACTCTTGAAGAAATGATCCGTAAAGCTGCTCCCAGGTTTCATCATGCAGGTAAAGAGCTGGATCATTCCAAAACACGGTACAGGAGTGAAGTAAAGCGTGTGCAGTATGGGCAATCAGAAGACCAGGGTCCAGGATCTAGAACATCATATGTGGCAGGAACACCCTGTGCATACTAGAAATCCCTCACCCTAGTGAAATGACACGTTGCTGAACATAGTTTTAGTACGGGGTTAGTGTGTGTGTGTAATATTAGAATATCCGACAAGTTTTTGATGATTTGAGGTTGCATTTTAAGGATCATTCTTTTTTTACACAAAGGCATTGCTATTCTAATAAAAGTAAGCATATTAAACATGCATGCAATAGAAGATACAAAATGATGAAAGTCACTGTTGTTGCCCTATTTTATGGAAAAGCTCATATGAAAAAACTTTAGTTATGCACATTGCTGATGTCCGAGGAGGGATTAGAGTTTGAGAAGTGGCTCAGTGTTCTGTGTTACGTGGTGTCCTCTTTGGAGGCACAGTAGCAGCGCAGGTAAAGCTGCACAGCCAAAAGCAAGTATGGAGACACAGTTTTCATGCTAGTTTTCATACATGTTTACAGATATTTCAGCTGCACAGTTTGTGCGGTCAAAAATAATTTATTTTTCTTCTCTGAAAACTTTGTGTTTTAACAAAGCTGCTTTTCTGATAGATAACAAGATTCCGTAAACATAAAACTCATTAACCATGAGCGGATGACTTCACTTATCACTAGGTGATAGCAATCCTAAGGGCGAAGGCAGCAAATGTTACCAACACAACTATTCAAGATAAGTGAAGGCAAGTAAGTGTACAACTTCCACTTCAAATACAGTAGAAGTCCAAGTAGTTAAAATACAATTCTTTCTAATATGATTTAGAAGGAAGGTGATGTTCTGTGTTCTTAGGATAAGAAGTGTGCAATATCAGATTTTTTGTTTTTAAGGCATTTGGTTTTTAATTGTCATTATTTTATAAAAGCAACTTCCATTAATCTACAGACTTCTGCGTTTATTAGCCAATGAGTTCCTGTAATTCCTGTGAAAGTGAGGGCTACTATTGCCTCCTGAAAATCTTACCGAACAAGGGAAACTGATGTGGAAGGTATATTTGCTCCTGGCTTTGTGACTTGGCTATGACTGTGAGGGAACTGAACTAGATTTTGGACCAGTGTCAAATTTTTTTCGTTTTCTTGAATCCTTTGACAAAGGTCACATCAAAGTGACACCACTGTGAAAGTGGTGTTCACAAGGCGTAAGACATTTTCCAAACAAAAGCAAAGACTACAGAGATGGTGGTTTTATCCTTTCTGCATGTCACTTCTTCAGGCATATTTCTGCTATGATGCAAATAGAAACCCTAAATTAGCTAATAGGCTAATGGGCCAGATGAGTAGTCAGGTGATTACTCTTCCTGATGGCCAAAAATTGTAGCACACCCTTTTCTGTCACCTTACTTCATCCACACCCCATTCTAACCTGTCGGAGATGTTTGTCTCATCTTTGTGTTATGCCTGGGTTTTTGGACTGTGTAAGCTCTTCCCAGCAGAGGCTGTCATTTGTTGTGCTTGTACTGTTGTCCCAAAAAATCAGGGTTCTTCAACCAGGTGTGCAAAAAGCTGATCAACCCAGAGAGTTGAGATACTTGTTTATTTCACGTCTGCGCAGGGTGGGTGCTAGGTGGTAACTCCACAAAGCTGGCACACCTTGGCTAACACATGGGAAACATTTTATACATGTGGACCAACAGTTATCGGTACTTTTACAGTTATGCTTGATCACCCTCTTTCCAACTGGTGCCCACATCTCATCCCCACTTCACAGAGTCACAGTGCCCTTCCTTTTTGCTGCGCATGTGCTGTGAGGAAGGGGCGTTATTGGTAGGGGGCCTTTGTTACTCAAGGGTGGGGTGTTTCCATTCTACTTACGATAGTTCACTTGTAGTTCAAGTAGTCTTTTTATGAGCAGTTTTGTTTTTCAGCTATCTTAGTACCTTCCTTTAACTGCAGCTGTGGCTCTCCAAGGCCGCTGTGCCAGTCCTTGTCAGTTCCTTGTGTTCTTTTGCTATCCTTGTCTCAGTTATTTGGCACCACTGGCACCTTCTCTGCCTATCCCAGGTGCAGCAGCGATGCAGCGGGGTGAGTAGCATCCTGCTGGGGTTTAAATGCTTTCCCTCTGGCATTCAGGGATCCTTTGAGACCTGCTTGCTTGGGCATCAGTGTGACGTTTAGAACAATGAGGACTTGTAGCACTATTGCGTATGTAAGGAGTAATAATGCTTCCCACCGCTGGGCTCTTGTGCGTGTTGGACCAAGTGGTTTTCTTCTGGAGAGCAGAAAATGTGGAGTTTTCTTGTTCATGACAGATCTTCCCTCAAAATAGTTTCTCTTTAGAAGTCTTGGAACAAAGCTAACCTGTTCCAGTTTTCCAGAGTTTCTGCAGTTGACTCCATTGCAACCTAAAGGAGGAATGCTGCAGTGTGAAACCATTGTACAGTTTTGAACAATAACAAAAAAAATCTAGTCATTACTTAGTTTTAGATAAAATCTACAGTAAGAACATCTAAAATAAAGTATCATTTATTCCAAAGACTTTTTCAGCCAGAAAGCACCCTTGTATCTATCTGTAGTGGTATAGTTGGTTTTTTTGGCTGGAAGTAATACCAGATGGCTATAGGGACATACATAGCAGTACCTACAATTTTCTGTTTCGCATGTCCTCCCAGAAGAAAAAAGATATATAGGAAACAAAAGTTGCAGATAATTTTTTCACATGTGCTGCATTTTAATATTGGAATAGAAAATGTGCAACAGTTTTAGTGTGTTTGGGGAGTTTAGTGGTTGCTGATATTTTCAAGCAAGTGCCTAATGCATAATGTATGGTTAATTTAAGTTGATTTGTTTAAAGTAAGCTGGAAGGCACCTTACTGTAACACTCTAAGACAATAGTATTACTTAAGGCTTGTTGGATTTTTTCCCCTTCCCTTCTCCAAGCACACTGAGTTTATAAAATGACAATATTGAGCTATACTGAGTACTTTTTCTTTAGGTACCCATCCCTGCACATCACAAATGAAAAGATTTGTGTGCATCTTGAGGGTGTGATTTAGTTGCTGGAGTGTGAAGATCTTAACTCTGATTTTTATGGTGGGCACACACCACTTGTTTGCCTGAAAATCAGTGAACTTCCATGCTTCTCTTTGCATACTCAGTGGTGATAACCTTCTGAAGAGGTTATCAGTATAGTTTACCTACTTTTTATACTTGGCGTGTGATTTGATAAGAATTTGATTTGTTAAACTGGATAAATATGTGTTGCTAAATTTAATCTCAAAACATCCTCATTGCACTTTATTGTCAGTGGTGATAAGTTCTCTTGAATGATAGAACACGTATTATGTAACAGACATATTTTTGCTAGTTTGGGTAGTTTTCAGTAGCTTGATGCCATCAAAAGACACGTTGCTTTTAAATTAAACATTGGTAGAGAAAAGCTTAAGATAACCAGGGGTTTGCTTAATGCAAATATGCTGTCAGAATGCTTAAATGTTTTATTTAATTGGCTTGCTGAGATCCTGAAGAGCAACCCGGGACTGAAGAAAAAACATTCAGTTGATCTGAGTTTCTGAATGTTCAGTAGGTCTTTTCACAAGTGCGTGCTTGACTACCCTTATGCTTACCAAAGGCAGTGATCGCTAATGATCTCACGTGGTTGGCAGCCCAGAATCATCTGCCAAACAGCACTGTGCCCTGCAGCACCATACTGGGGTGTGTGCTTAGCTCTGACGCAGAGATCGTCATTGTTTCCTGCAGCAGCTAGTTAGCTGAATGCTGCGGAGCCTGAGATGTGACAGAATCACAGTGCGAGGTGATACGGCTACAGGCAATTGGACTATTAAAGCTAGACTTGTAAAGGATATGACGTGTAGTTATCACATTGCAGCATGATTCCTGTCTCCACCACTGATGAGTGACATGTTTCTACTTTTCTAAAGTGATAAAGTGTGCTGGGAGACATTGGTGAATAGGAAGACCAGAATATGTCCTTTGGAGAGAGTGACTGCATTATCTTTTTTAAAGATGTGGATAATATAACATACTGAATAGTCAGAATTTAAAAGCAGAATATTATTTTCTGGAATTATTAATGTAACGTATTTTAGAGCTCGGACTGGGTGATGTTTCAGTGGCTGTCTTCTGAGCTGTAGTATCAAACCTGTGAGTATCAGTAATGTAATGTTCAGTCCAGTTTCAGTCTTACAGAAACTCTTGGGAGTTTAGCAGATTTTTGCAAAATGATACTATACCTCTTCTGTGGTGAATAGGTGTGAAGCTGCTATTCTTGTGTTTGAGTTTGTTCACTGGGGGAAAAAAATCAATAAAGAAAAGCTGAGAGCAAGGTATACAATTTCTCAGAAAAAATAAAGAATCTCTGTCAATCAGTAAACAGTCTCCACAATCATGTGAAATCTAATGCAACACTATGGAAGAAAGAAATTATCAGATTACATTGCTATTTCACCAGGTAGTGGAAGGACATATGGGTTGTTGAATGCCAGTTTACCAGTTGGAGTCCTGGGGTTTTTTTATTGGTCACCTTTAAAAATTTCATTGTCGTTACTTTCCCATATCAGCTAAATTTATGCTAGTCACAGTGGGGCAGGAGATTATGCACCTCCATAAAAACAAGTCAGAGCTCTGTAATCAATTTAAGCTAGGTTGAGAAAACAATCAGTCACTTTTTAATTGGTCACACACCCATATGTACATCAAACTAGTTGTCCAGCCCTGCTGAGCTGTGTGCTACCATTACTTGCACAGACCTTCTCGAGGTTTTGAAAGACTGAGAAATCATTTTGGTTTAATGTTCAGTGAATGCGTTTATGGAAGGGGATTATAAAAAAGCATGTGATTTTGTTAACATTGATTTATGTGAATGCTTTATCACCTAATTTACATCTTCAAAGGTAAAATCTGATTATATGACTAGTGGTTATTTTTGCAGTTATGATTTGAAGAAAGAATAATCCCAATGAATGTCTCTACTTTTGTGTATTCAAGACACTTGGGGAAGTGGCTTTTGCTGGCGTTATTTTATCTTTCAGATGTATTGCCTACATTTGGCTTTCAAGATGAACATAGTCTGTTTGAGGTCATTAGTAATGTTTATTTGAAAAGCTGAATTAAAGCTTGTGTTACTAGAAAGTCTCATGTTTGATTAAACCACTGAACCAAATTAGGGGTTTGGGGCCTCTATTTTGCAAAATCCAGGAAATGAAGGATTAGTGTTCCAGCTCTCAGCATGTTCTTCCTTACTACTGAGATGGTTAGAAGAGCGTAGAATGCTTTGTGTTATAGTTCCACTTGAACCTGTCTCCATTACATCAGAAAGATAGTATGTGGAAGTTATGCCAAAGTAAGTTTTGTGTGGAACAGAGTAGTTGTGTGTCAAAACTACTGAATGCATTTTAGCTGTAGATTCAACTTGCAGTTCGCTTCATCCACGCTGCTTAAGATGGCTGGTAATCTGCAAGACCGCTTTCTGTGGTGGAATCACTGATGCGCATCTCGGAATAATATTGATGACATGGCAATACAGTTTACAGAGATGTGTGGATGGTCTTGGGCTTAGCTTGTCCACGTGAGAGTTAGTTGCTAGCATAGTAGTATGTCTTAGAGAATTTGGGGAATGTAATGTGGTGTGGTGGTACTTCAAGACATACTTCAGGAAAGGGAGAAATTTGCTCATGGATCCCATTGTACTGTTTTAATGACAATTTGAGTGTTTCTTAGGTCTAAATCCAACAGAAGTCATAGGCGCAAATTCTAATTCAAAACACGTTGCTTATGTCTGGGATAACAGCTTTTGTGTAATTAGCAGTTCATAAACAGCGAAGACTTAGTAAAATCACTTTATGAGAGTTCCAGCTCTCCTCGTGGACAACTTTGACACAAATTCCCTTTCAGATTTACTGTTTCCACGATCATGTCTCTGCTGTCTTGGACATTGCTGCTCCACAGTGGAATTTTAACTGAAGTTAAAAAGCAGGATTATGAAGTCTTGAGATTTTTTTAACTGTGTAATAGTAGGATTCTTGCAGAGATCAGTGTTTGAAGAAGAAAGGCTGCAGGCTGCAGTGCACAGTTCAACTTTGTTGTGTGTGTCCAAGCCAGTGTTCCTTTTTATTTGGAATGCGTTACTGCTGTGTAGATCTTGGCACTTTATTTTCTAATAAGGAGGTGTTGATGGATAGAGGCTAATTTTCATGTGTTCTATGTTTAGGGTTCGTGTTAAATCTCTCGATTGCCAACACAGGACTTGAAACATGGACTTCCAAGAAAATCGCCAAACCCCAAAGCAAAAAACCAAAATCACCACCACCACAACCCTACCCTCAAACACTGAAAACTTTGAGTTCTTGAGTCATTGTATGAATCCAGAAGCTAGAACTTGAAGAATAACTGCACATGCTACATCATACAGTTGGAACAGTTGACAACACGCTTACTTTGGTTTCCTCTCCTTTAGTTTGCCTGCAGTCCTGCTTGTATTGGAGCAGATGTTGTTTAAACAGTGAAGTTTTAATACAGACGTATGCCATCCTGTGCTGTGTAGTTTGACAGGCAGTATTTCCTGTAGCATCTCGGGTGGTTCTTGTCACTGCCAGCAGCACTGCTAGATCTGGCACCTAAAGCTATTGCTGCTGCTGTGTCAGGTAGGTTGTAGGCTTTCATAGTAAGTTAACTGCTGTGTTAAAAAGTTAACTATAATTATTACTGCTTACTTTTTTGTCTTTACAGTGGATGTTGCTTTACTAGTTATTCCATGTGAACAAATCTTCATTGTGAAATTGTTCCTCTTCACGATGTTAGCTCATAGCTATTTGTACCCTATAAATCATATCCTTGCATCCATTTTACTCCTTTTCTTCTTTCTTCTGCAATGAGTCACTGGCATTTGCTTTCATGAATCCTCTGTGACCTACTTCTATTTGTGAGCAATTAGTACATCACTTTGGTAGTAAAATACTCCTTTCCTGGTATGGATATTTTTACAGGGCAAAGTATATGCAAAATTTGTTTCCATAAATTGCTTGTATAGTCTGTGCTGTGTTTAAGATGGATTTTGTCTTTTCTCTGTATTCTTGTGGGATACTGTGTCATTGTATAGATGAAGTCTACTAAAGAAAAGTGTACTAGGGATAAAGGTTAATTTTAAATTGTCCTTTTGCCTTGTTTCTGTGTTCTTTGATTTTAATAAGAAAATAGAAGTGTTGCTGACCACTGAAGGGATCAGGAGAACTGTAAATGAGAAATCAAGCCTACTCAGTCCTGAAAATTCTAAGTTCTGTAAAACATTACTCACAGAAGGAAACCTCAGTAAAGACAAAATGTGGATGGATTTTGTGGACCAGATTAATTCCTGGAGGAACATTTCATTTCATTAGAACTCTGCTTGGAGACTTGGGTTGAGTGTGTACTGCTGCTTTGTTGTTTGTTTTTGTTTTTTTTTCCTGGGAAAATGCTGATCATTTTCCAGTTTTATTCAGCAGATTTTCATTAGATGTAACCATGTGGAGAAGTTTAAGGTCAGATTGTGTTATAGTTGTGCTGGGTCACAAGCTGTGGGAAAGAACTTGAAGTATACCATTGCGGAGAAGATAAATTCCCCTCTCCCTGAATAATGCGGCATCTCTTCTCGGAGCCTGTATGAGAGATTGCAACCCAGCACGATTGTGTTTTGATCTCCAGAAAACCTATCTTAGGTAGACTTAAGGGATCCTGAAGTTGTAGAGTGTTTCTGGTTCAGAGATTTGGGTACATGGATCATTAAAGTGACATAACAAGTCAGGGGGAAGGGAACATTTGGTGGCACAACATGAATGCTTTATCAGTACTTATTTGGGATGGCCTAGATAATTTGTTTCTGACCTCACCGTTTGAGTAATTCAGTCACTTGAAAAGTACGCCACTGAAACTTTTTTTAATACTGCACCATACTATTTTTAATAATGTAAATGTGTATGTGTATGTAAGTGCCAGGTCTGTGGCAGCAAACTGAAACATGTAAATCATCTGATCTTTCCTGGGTTGTGTGGTGCTCGATGATTAAGCATTACCAAAAAAAAAAAAAAAGAGAACAAGTGGCTGTCAGAAGCCTTGTGTTGTCATCCCTGCTGATGACTACGCCTGGAGAGGTTTGAGTTGCTTCACTGGCCATTATTCAGACGTTTCCAATTACCTCACCGTGACTTTGCAGCAAAGCAGTGATCTGTGTGTGTAATAGATTTCCTTCCTCAGAAGGTGTGCTGCTGCATGGAGCTGAAGGTTGCTCCCAGACCTACTCTGTACACAGGGGTTTATACAGGGGTAGCTATAGCTAGTCAGTTAATTTTGCTGACCTAACTTTGTTAGTACACAGTTACAGTTGAAAAAGACAGTTTGTATGCTCATGGTTCATTTTTATTTCCATGTGGGAAAATCTGAACCAGTAAAAAGACTTTTACCTTGTAGTGTAACTGTGTCTGTAGAAGGGAGAATATGCTTGTGTAACTATACCAGTATAGATACATAGCTGACTCTTCAGTGTAGATACTGTATATCCAGTATAAATTTGTGGTGAGAAGTGATTTATGTAGTTTCTGTAGTTTTGTGAATGGTGTCATCTATGTGCTTTTATTTTTTGCTGTTAAATTTCTCATTAAGCTTTGTTAAATAAAAAATAATAATCAACAGTTAATGTCAGTTATATAAGCTCAGCTTTTGTCTGGAAAAAGGAAAGGCCAGACATAGTGTGGTTTGGTTTTGTTCTGTTTTTTTTTTTTTTTTTTTTTTTTTTTT
>Ga0065711_1037559_pt1 | contig 19705 bp, 6 predicted proteins | sample Hoacrofraction12_FD_59098 | JGI IMG/M metagenome (GOLD analysis project Ga0065711, IMG submission 59098) | Hoatzin crop microbial communities from Cojedes, Venezuela - Epithelial fraction 12 v2 (version 2) | ecosystem: Host-associated > Birds > Digestive system > Esophagus > Crop | place... | reverse complement strand
CCTCTCCCCGCCCGTTCCCGGGGCGGGAGGGCCCCACTCCCGCCGTCGTGGGGCTGCGGCTCCCGTCGGGGCCCGGCGAGCGGGGCCTCCCCGGCGCGGCTGGCGGCCCAGACGCCGGAGCTGCCACGGTAGCGTTGGCTTCGTGTGTTTATGGGGAGGGGGGGGATTCAGGCGGGTCTCCCCGCGCCCGCAGCTGCGGTTGAGCCGGAGCCGGGAGATGAATTTTATTCGTGCGGGAGCCCCCTCGGTTCTCAGCCTGGGGTCCCAGGTCGGGGAAGGTCGTGTTGCTCTCAGGGGTCCAGCACCGGTGACAGTACCGAAACGAGAACGCGAGGCAGCTTGCAACCGGGCGTTCATAAGCTGGCCTGGGCTCTCGGTTTATTAGCAGCGTTCGGTCTGATGTCAAAACCTTGTGGCGTTGCAAGGTCTGGTTGATAAACGGTCAGATTTGTTTTCATCGTTGCAGCTTCTCACCGTCCTTAATGTATTTTGAGGTTTGCCTTATTTTAGCAGTTCTTCTTGGGCTGAGAGGTTAAGGTAAATGTCAGGCTTAAGAGGAATTACTGTCATAAGAAGGAAAAAGATGTTTATTTTCTTATCTAACATACCTGTTCTGCATTATGATACGTCTCTAATATGTAGTAAAGTATAACTTCCTCCGCAGTGGGTTGTGCTCATTCTTGTTCTGCTTAAGACGGTGAAAGGAGATGGGTTGGTTTTCAGTCAGTGACTACTTACGGTTGGATTTGGATTTGGGGACTGGTGAAGTTTTTGAAGGATCTCTAGTCTGTGTTGGGTTTTCCGAACATCCCTACTGGCACATCAGAACAGGTACACAGGTTGCCTTTTGGAAACACTTGCAGACTGCCTCGTTGACAGGAGTAATGCTCTTATTCTGCTCAGAAGTTTAAATTGTAACTTGTGAGGGGGACTGAAAAAAGAAGAGAAATATAAACTGATGAGCCTATAAATAGGAGTAATTAAGCTACCAGTCACCGCCTCCCTGAATGCTACAGTTGTCACAGCTGAGATTCAGAACTGATTTAATCACTTCTGCTCTTGAAAAGGTGATTAGAAAAGCCCAGTCGCAGCATGGAAAAATGTATTGATTTTTTCTTTTCTCTCTTCAGTTGGGCGAGAGAGGAATATGCTGGCAATGTGTCACTTATGAAACACAAGTCCTGCTGATCTTTTCTGGACTATGCTAACAAAAGAAAAACAAAAAGGAATTGTAGCAAGGCTGTATTTCCTACTGTGTATTATTTTTCATCAAAAGGCTTTTTGCTTAGCTGATATCCTCTTAGTTTTGTAAATGATTCCCCAGATGTGTTACTAGTTACTTTTCTGCCAACATTTTCATCTTGCTGTAAACTAATAAGGGGCTTGGAATGATATGCTGCTGAATCCCCCAAATCAGAACTGCTGTGAGGAGTATTCCGTGCATAGTGAGGACAGCCAGTTTAATTAGAGCGTGGGTTTACGTGTGCATGCGCTACTTTCTTGGTTGTATTTATTGGCCGTGATGTCCTTTGCTTGGGTTAGCCTCTGCACCTGCTTGTAATGGAGGTGGAAGAAGGAAAGTAGAAAAAAAGTCTAAAATGCATTCCATCCCTATAAAAGGAAGTGTAAGAGAAAGTCCTCTATAGGGCTTATGTTACTGGTATCTGTGTCTGCAGTCGCCTGTGCTCGCTCCTCCGGTTTTGGAAGGGATGTAGCCTCCAAGGTTCAAAAGCACACATGTGATGGCAGTACTTCAAATGAAGCGATCTTGATCACCGGTCCGGAACCATTTAACAGAGATCGCTGACACCCCCATTTTTCTATTTGGGGTGGCTGACAAATGCACCTTCCTACTCAAAGCCAAAAATACAAAGATGAGAGAGCAGGAGGACAAGGTACCGTTAGAACAGAAGTTACATAAAGTGCAATGAACTCCATCGGTCTCCCAGAGGTAGCTCTTCTTTGGCTGGCTTACTTATTTTTTGTCATCTTCAGTAGGAGTGTATGTGGGGGGGAGATACTTGTTTTTAAACAATTTAGTCTTTTTAACGTCTCCTTTAAGCACAGGTTATTTGTGGTCCTTTCTGTCCATTAAATTATTATTATTTTTCTGTTATTTTACATCTTTTTAACAACTTGTGTGTGCAGTTACTTCCAGATGCGTTAGGGTTTAGGGTAAGGTATGGAAGCTATTATATTAATTCAAGTTTGTGGAATGTCACCATATAATAAATCTGTAGGGCTGATTCCAATAATTTCTCCTTTGTATGTTTATACATTTTTGGATATAAACTCAAAAACTTGCAAAGATGTCGCTTGAATCCAGTGCATATTTGAAAAGCTTATAAATGGTTCAACATGTCTCTGCACTTTTTTTTGGTTGTTGTTTGTTTTTTTATTTTCTCATGGAAGTAGAATTTTGGAGGTGGAAGTGTGGTAAATAATGTTACCAGCTTCTGCAGACCAACCTGTTGTATTCTGAAATATATTACTTAATGTTCAGTTCATCCCAGGTACCGATGCTTGTGCAGTTTCTTTTGTGAGGCTGCATCAAACCAGAACTTTTCCTGACCTCCGAGCAGTCGTTAGATAAATGTAGCATTATTTAGTAATTCATTCTCATTTGCTGTAATAACTTGGGAGTATTTTTTAATACATTTTTTTTATGACCTGTGTTGCATAGGTTTGATTTTTTTCTGTTATTCTTTAGTTAAAGATATGGTGCTATTCACTAGATTTTGTTGGTGCAAGCAGAATATCCTTCACTAGGGAAAAAAGCAAGATTAACAAGAAGAATTATTTACTGCTGGAATGGAATTGGTACATAAGTAATCCTGATTCACATCTGAATGACTTGCTAGAGGTTTGGATATTCTGGAATCTCTAAAACTCTCCAGAATGTTTCCGTGAGAATCCGTGCCTGAGGAGGATAAGCTGGATAACGCCTGGGTAGGAATATGGTCAATTTTTCAGTACAGAAGGACTTGCTGAAACAATTGAAGTAATAACCCTAGATTTGGACATGCACTCACAAATTTTGCTGTTGTAGCAGTTTAGCATGAAATGCTGACTGTATCAGGAATGATCAGAAATGCTATATGACCTTTTTTTTTTAAGATATAACACTCATACCTGTAGTGAGATTGGCTGGAGAGTCTTTTACCTTAATGTTTTGCTTTACTTTGGAGAAACTAACAACCTCACGTACAAAGAAGAATAGCCTGTGTTCTTTCTGCATTTTCACTTGTGCCCTGCATAGCGTCTGATTTATGGCGACTCTGAAAAATAAAGGCGATCTTTTAATTGCCGAATACAAGTCTGACAAAGCCTCTAAACCAGTTCTTAGTTGCTGTGTTCACACCGCTGTCCCTGGGCTGTCTGGTTGGGGTTTGGTTTTTGTTTTTTAGGTTTGTCTTCTAAAATCGTGCCTCATTAAAAACTCCTTTCATGCAGAACACACAGATGTAGTTTAATACTGCAGGAGTGCAATAAAAATCCTCAATTATAGATAAGAGAAAAAGCAGATGTGCTAACTGAATGGCTAAGAATAAGTCTCTCAAAAGTTAATGCCATAGGTGGGGAAGCTGAGCTGCTGCGATATAGACCATATACAGCTCTCCTTTGGCAGGGCACTATGTTAGTCATTCAGAAGGCTGTTTGTGGGTGGTGAATATCAATATGAGATTCCTCGGTGTTTGTATTTAAGCGGGATATATTCGGACCGCAGAAACTGCCATGGTAGTTAGAACATAGAGCAGCGCGCTCGGGTCTGGCAGCGGTCAGCACCACCTTCTCTTGAGGAAGGTGGAAGAAGACTGGGCAACCGAATACCTTGCTCACAAGTGAAGTTCCTTCCTGACTCCCATCAGCTGGTGGTCAGCCTGTGCCCTAAAGCATGAGGTTTTGTTCAATTTTTAACCTTCAAGATGTTGTCAAGTGTCTCTTCACGTGTTTTGTTTTATTTTTAAGTATTTTTCCTGATTGTCTTTCAGTTTCTTTGTGTGTCTTGTCTTCCAGGAGTAAGGAAAATGCATGACTTGGGGTCTGTGTTTATACTGTAGACCTTTCTTTGATATGGTTTTAATCCAGGCGGTTGGATTATGTATACATACAGCTCTTTCACTTACAAAGCATCTCTTACCAATATGTAAAATGGCAATGTAATATGAAATGAACAATTTATATTTTCTACCAAGGTCTTATTAATTTAGGAACAAAATTCAGTTCTTCCTTGGTTTGAAGCTGTTGGGTTGTTCTGTTTAGTCTTGTCAAGTAAGTTAACTCTAAAAACCAGAAAATTTTCTATTTACTTATTAACACTCTTTATTTTTAACCTTTTATAGATGGTTTCATCCAAATATTACTGGGGTGGAGGCCGAAAACCTACTGTTAACAAGAGGAGTGGATGGCAGTTTTTTGGCACGGCCCAGCAAAAGTAACCCAGGAGACTTTACACTCTCCGTTAGGTAAGTTTAAATTTTTTTTTTCTTTCTCCCCAAGTGGGTAAGCGTCTTCATTTGATGCTGTTCTATGGGGAAGGAGCGTAAGTGAACTACTTGTAAGAGATGAAGGAAGGCATGGATCACCTTGGAGTCCATTGTTTACTTTTTTCCTCCTTTTTTTCACCTCCTGTTTTCTGTGAAAAGGTTCTCATACTTTTATGTAACTTGGGGAAACTATAGGTTGGAGGGTGGTGAATTCTGATTCTGCAGAGAGACAGAAAAAGTTAAGGGTAAGCTGAAGCAGATTCGTAATACTGTTACTTCTGGCCCGTAAAAAATTTGTTTGATGACCGTCTGAAAGCAGCAGAGATGAGACGAGTTACTGATGAAGCATGTGCAAGGAAATGCTATCCAGACTCTCTTCTTACAGGAAAAGTCAGCAAGTTTTTAAGGGCAACTGCTTCCAAAATAGGCCTTTTGTAAGACTTGTCCCCTGACACAGTGTCTGTAGTGGTAGGGATGGGGAAAGGACGGCAAGAGGAAGTAGATAAAGGAAAAGGGAAAAGTGGGATTGGTGATAAGAGTAATGCTGCTTGGATACCTTTGAGATAATGGGCCTTGTGGAAGGGGACTCTTTCAGAGAGCTGCTCTTCCTTAATGCTAGAGACTGTGGGAGCAAATGACTTCCAGCGGGCACAGGCGACTGCTCACTGAAGGAGAGATCTTAGCAGTTTGTGAAATTCTAGGGAAGGGAGTAAAGAAGCTCTGCTGGGTGTCTTGAGAATGCTGAATTCTTCTCGCCCCTCCACTCCTTTTACGTGTGCGTGCAATTCTTGGGGGTCTGAGGGATTGCTATGGGAGATTGTGAGGCTGCAGAGCTTACAGTGGCTTCAAGGATCCCCTCGTTACGGAATTAGGGGGTTTTCCCTGTTTTTCCTGACTGTTGGACAGCCACTTCCCCTTCTTGCAAGCCACTGAAATGTGGCTGCAGCACGCTTCAGAGGTGCACTAGCTTAGCTATTCTGCAGTATTTCAGTTGGCACGTGATGCAAATGTAAGTATGTATTTCTCTCACTCAGGCAACACAACACCAAGTATAAAAGTGACTGGAAATCAGCTGACCTGTGTGGGCTTTTTTCCTAATTTCCTAATTTCCTAATTTTTTGTAATATGTTTTTCAAATATTAGACGAACAGGAGCTGTCACCCACATCAAGATCCAGAACACAGGAGACTACTATGACCTCTATGGAGGAGAGAAGTTTGCTACGTTGGCTGAGTTAGTCCAGTATTATATGGAACATCATGGACAGCTCAAGGAAAAGAATGGAGATGTTATAGAGTTGAAATACCCGCTGAACTGTGCTGATCCTACATCTGAAAGGTCAGAGAAAGAGTGGTGAAAACCTCAGTGTCCATGCGCTTCTCAATAAACGTATGTGTTTCTCCCTGTTAACGCTACTGTCAGCTTCTGTTTGATGCAAGGGTGGCCGCTATCTTGTCCTAGAAGTGGTCCCGTGGATTTCAGTGAGGTTGCTTGCAAAGTAGACTAATAAATGTGATTAAAGGTAAAATGATCTAAGCCCCAGAACCTATTTTTGTCAGCATTCTTCCTGGTGTGATATTGTACTAAAAAAGAGGACATAGTTCCCTGTAATTTTACTGGGAGAAAGTTTTATTACAGAAGTTCTCCCAAAGCTTCATGAAGCTGTTATTACTGCAAGGAATTCCCAGCTATATTATTGGGCATAACTTTACACAATTTTTCCAGCAGATGGCTTATGTGTAAGAAAGTGAATGACATGGAAATCCTCAAATTGCTCCAACTCGTGTATTTAGGAGCATGGCTAATAAGGAGAATCTGTGACTTTAGGCTTGACATACACTGAAGAAGTACGTGTGTGTTAGAAATAAACCTCTGTGGCCAGGAGATACCGGTTTATTCTCAGAAGTGAAAAAAACAATATTAAAACAAGTTCTCTCGCTCCTCAGAACGGCTTGTATTTAAGAAGGGGAGGGAGGATTATTGCCTTTTTGGCCGTGTTTCTTGAAGAAATGAGATTGATATGATTATCCTGTTCAGTTCCTAATGTGGTGGAAGGGTAGGGTCTCAAAGATGCTGAGTTCCCACAGGTTTATGAGGAAATGCATCCTCATGAGGGGAATAAAAGAAGAATAAATGCCTCGATTGAGGAAAAGGTTGCAGTGTAAGCTTGTGTTTATTGGACACTAGGGAATACATTTGGACCGTTGGAAAGAATCCAGATCAAAACTTCATTTGAAACTTGCATGAAATGCAGATTTCAGTGCTTATGGAAGTGCTTGCTTGGAAGTGTTTCTGTAATCACTCGTGTGTGTGTACATGTACACTTCCAAGGCTTATTTTGTTTTTTATTTTTATAGACTGAGGCTTTCTGTTGACTTGGGCATTGTTGTTCAGTGTACATAAGCATTTTACTTTATTATAAGTATTTATAACAAGCGGGTTCAGCCATAGCTGGAATGACAAGTAGGGTACCTGTCTGTATCTTACTTTATTTAAAGGTGGTTTCATGGGCATCTCTCTGGAAGAGAAGCTGAAAAACTATTAACAGAAAAAGGAAAACATGGAAGCTTTCTTGTGCGTGAGAGTCAAAGCCACCCTGGGGACTTTGTTCTTTCTGTCCGAACAGGAGATGATAAAGGAGAGAGTAATGATGGGAAATCTAAAGTGACACATGTCATGATTCACTGCCAGGTATGATGGAGCACGAGCTGCTTTGACAGGGCTACTTCCACGGGCAGCGGGTTTGTTCTAACAGGAGGGCCATCTTGCACTTTGCTGCAGAGCTGAACGCATTTCCCCTTTCCCAGCGGTACTCAGTGCTGCGTGTCATCTGTTTGATCAGATTGACTAATTGGGTAGCATCAAAATTCTGTTAGTGGTTTGGTTTTTTTTTTCTGACCGCTTGCCTGACTGAGTTATGTCGTACTGTACTATGCTGTCAAGTACCCGCTAATAGATTTGCTTTTGATTGCATCGGAAGTCTGTCTCGAATCCTCTGCTGATGAAGCCTTTCATGTTCATGAATCTTCTTAAGCGAGTTGCAGTCTCCTGGATAAATTATATAAAAATACGATTAATTGGACAAAGAGAGATCTGTCTGAGTATATAAACTGACAAGAGAAACAGGCAAAGTTGCTCCTGGTAGATGATCAACATTCTGTGAAAATTTTGAGTATTGAGTCCAAGGAACATTTTTAAATCTAAAGCTTGAATTTAATAGAGGGTCGTTCTTCACTGAAGTATTATTAAATTATAGTATTTTGATGTTTTCATATATGCCCATGGGCTGCTATTTAAAAGAACCTAAATCACAGATTTTTATCATTTTCTTTTTCTTGTTCTCCTGAAATACTGTGCAACAACTTAATTGTTTAAAAACAAATAAAATGAAATATCAGAAACAGTTTGGAGATAGAAATGGCCTACCAAGGCTGTAAAAGCTAAACTGCTAGATTTTTTTTTTTCTCCAGGAAAACCTCTTTGATTTGCCGTTAACTACTAGTAGTGTTTACGACATTGAGGAAAATAACTCAGCCTTACATCCTTAAAATAGGGATGGTGCCAGTCAGTACCAGCCTTTCAGGAGCCAGTAATGCTCTTTTAGGAATTTGAATTGATTTCCAAAGCTGTCTCCTGGATTCTAATCCTGTAGGTCAGGCAGCCTGCGTGAGCTGACTGAACCTCAGTGCAGAAGGAGTCAGCTTTCCTGAAAAGGCAGATAAAACTATTTTCAGCTAGATGACAAAAAGGATAATGTCCTCCATTGTGTGCCTACGTTTCTTTTTATTAAGGATCTGCCACCCATTAGCAGAAGGATTTTACTGAATTCTTGTACATATGGTTTTAAAGAGAGTTTTTTGTATGTTGCTTAGCCTGTAGACAATATTAGTGTAGACTTCATTGTATGAAGTGTGTTTATTTTGATGAGCATTTGTCTTTCAAGGATCTAAAATACGATGTTGGTGGAGGGGAGAAATTTGACTCTCTGACAGATCTAGTGGAACATTACAAGAAGAACCCTATGGTAGAAACTTTGGGCACAGTACTGCAACTCAAGCAGGTGAGTGAATGGAGAAGACGCCACTGAGCTTTGCTACCTTCCGTATATATTGTTGAAGTGCAGGCTTTTCCATGTGTTCTGTGAGGCGTCATTTTTTTTTTCTTTCCTAATGCAAAAATGAAGACATAAACTTCATGAAATTGAATGATGAGGTCAATCATTTAAATGGGAATAATTTTTTATATGCCTGTGAATGGATAGACTCTCATGTCTCTGATGCATGCAGAACTTCTCTTGGTTTCATCATGGTCCATAGGGGTTGCAGGACTAGCCCAGAAATGAGAGAACTTAATGTATTAAAGAACAATATCTAAAAGCAATTGTTCCCTGCTGTCTTCCTCTCTGTCCTTGCTGCCCTTTGCTGTATGAATTGTACAGTTTTGAAGTCCAAATAGATGCCTGGATCCTAGAATTGCCTATATAAGACATCCTTAGTGTAGAGGATTTGTGTTTTACATGTCTTCTCGCAGTTGTCATTTATTCCTTTGTTTAATATTTGTATCTTTCTTAGCCTCTGAATACTACCCGTATTAATGCTGCCGAGATTGAAAGCAGAGTGCGAGAGCTAAGCAAGCTAGCAGAGACAACAGACAAAGTCAAGCAGGGCTTCTGGGAAGAATTTGAGGTACTTCATTACATTCAAAGTGTTACGGTATTAAATCTCTGCAGTACTAATAGTTAGGTTTGTTACTGCCTTCCTGACACTTCCTCATCTCCCTCCCCATCGCTTCAGTTTCCTGTTCTTGCTCCCATCTCCTGTGCCAGGTACAGCATGTGTTAAAATTTTACCAGTTCCACTCTTGTGTCTGCTAGTAAAATGATGGAAATATCTGTCTTTTTTCCTGATTCTGAGAGCTAATTATGTTCTTCAGTGCTATTTGCTCAGTACCTAGCATAATCCCTCCTGAATATCCCCCCCCATCACGAGGCAGCCTTATGTACGACTGGATCTGGCCCACCAGGACGATTCTTCAGGTTCACTCCTGTGTTCTGTTCCTGGAGGCAGAGGACTAATTCCTAGCCTACGTTACGCTTGGTGACCCAAGTACCAGTACAGTAGCGGTATCTGGTGCAGCTGGAATACATCGGATGTGTGGTGCATGCGGGGGGAATTGCATCGTGCCTTCTGTTGTGTGTCTCAGTGCAGAGGATGTTTCGGTTTGCACTCTGCTGTGTCTGGGAGTTCGGGTACCATTGCTTAACGGAAGCTTCAGTGTGATTTCTCAGTCAATATATGCTCTTGCCCTTGAGTTTGTGGCTTTTTGATAGCCGTTTTGTGGGCATCTTAAAACTATTGTGAAGTGGTAGCAAGCTCTGAGATGAAGCAGCATTGATTATGTGTATTCCTTGGACTCGTGGAGACTTATTTTTGTTTTGGGTGCTTCATTTCTGCCTGCAGCCGAAATTCCATTTCCCTCCCAGAAAGCAGCATCGCCTTTCCTTCTGTCTTATCTGTGCACCTCTTATGTGTGTAACATAGCCGTGCTGGCCCAGCTCTCCCCTGCTTCGAAGCCCTGGTGATTTCAGGAAGCTACTTATATTTGAAAGAAAATACAGCTGAAAGTGTTAATTTGTCAAGTAGAACAAATTAAGTATGAGCATTAACTAACACATTCCAAACTACTTGGGTCTAGCCTGGGTTCTAACCCTTCTCTGACAACTGGAGTCGCTTGACCGCTGCATGCATGTGATGGTCGTAGCCAAAAGCTTCAGAAGTGTTTTAAATACAATGGATGGGTTAATACCACACAGACGAGAAAACCACATCGGAGTCTGGAACTCCACCAGCAGATGGCAACAGGAAACTGGAAAGTCCTGGTCTGTGACGGAGAGGCTGGTTTTGGCTGTGCAATGCTAATTTGAGAAACTTCTTGAATAGGGACAGGTTTGCAAAGCAACCGTTCTTGAGGAAGCTCTTTTTTGATCAGACGTTTTCATTAGCTGAACGTACTATCCAGTCTGCTCTGCGGTTATTGTCAGGGGGAGAAAAATAAATCCATGAAAAGCAAAAGACTCTTACCAAAGGCGTAACACATTTCACTATGAATGTAGATGGAGTATAAGCAGGTGAGATCATGGCAGTGGGGAATTCATAAAATGAGGATTTACCCTGCTTCGGCAGGGGGGTTGGACTAGATGACCCACAGAGGTCCCTTCCAACCCCTACTATTCTGTGATTCTGTGATTAAGCTTTCTCCTCTCTCTTCCCCTGTGCCCAGTGCAGAGGTGCAGTCCTTGACCCAGGGCTGCTGAATGGTCAGAGTCTGGCCTGGAAGGGGAAGGAAGCCAGCAAAGGCTACTCTGACCATTGCCGAGGACTCGGGGCTCCGTTCTACCCTAACAGTAGAGTGGTGGATCCCCTGGGGAGCAGTTCTCATCTGTTGCTTGTGAACCTCGCCTGGCCTCGACCTTTGAATTGCTCCTCTTGCAGAGTTCAACACCTGAACTTTGGTTTGGTGCCTGAAGGGTCAGGAGGATTAGCCGCCCCTGCTCTGATGGCTAAAACTTGCATATGGGAATTAACTGCTTTTTGCAAAGGCTGATTCGTGGTGTGCTTTATCATATCACGACACAGTCATGTAGACTGTGCCTGTGATCACTGTGCGGTTTAGCCTCAACGTGCATTTGCAAGTTAGCCAAGCACAGGGGGTCATTTGTCTTCCCTGGAGGCCCTAAGCATACCTTACACCCATTCAGAGAGCAGAAAAAGGAAAAAACATGCCCTGTTGGCTTGCCCTTCTTGTAATTGGTGTTGGCTGACTAGAAGCTATGTGAATTAATGTTGGGGATTTTTTTTTTTTCTTTTTCTGGAGGGTGCGGTGCATTTAGGAATGGATTGTGGATTTGTCAAAATGAGACTGACCTATTACTTGACACATACGACTTCTTTTCTGTCCTCTGGTCTTTGTTGAGTAAATTTGCCTTGTAATGGATTTATCAGTCGGTGCTTACAAGCAAGGTCTTCTCCTGTCTTTTGGCTTTCTGGAAGAAGAGTATTTGCTAGCAAGCCAGAAGTTTTACAGAAAAAGTAAATGTAAGAAATGAAAGATTTTTACCTGTGAGACATTCCACTTCTCTTTCCCCTTCACTGCTGTTAGTGCGGTCAGCTCTAAACCTTATTTTTTTCTGCTGTTTTTTTGGAAATGAAGCAATCTCCTAGCAGTTTTAGTGTCATGCTTTTTCATTCACCTCAGGTAAGCTGTAGCTGTCAGCTTTGGTGGCAGGAGGCAGAGGGGCAAACTCCAGGTTGTCGATGCATCTCCGCCTGTGCTGTTTATGATTTGGCAGTCCAGATGGTAGTTATAAATTACTTGTCTTCAGGCGTATTTAAGAATGTACCTCTTGTCCCGTGAACCACAAGGCAGAAATGTTGACAGTCCTTGTAATGGTTTTTGCTTCTGAAAAATGGCTGTTTGGTGAGCTTAATGCTTGGATGTTGTAGTGAAACTGAGGACTGTGTTTCAGATTTATGGTTGCGTTGTGTACATCTCTTAATGGGCTTGTTAGAAGTTGCTGCTGCTCATGGATCTCTCCTCAGGGATGCTCAAAGCAATAGTAATTAACTGTGTGAAGTGAAGATGTGTTTGAAGCTATGCTTTCCACACACTTGATAGTTTCCATTTTTTAACGGCTAGCAAAGTTTAGCTTTCAGTTCTTTTGCTTGGCGTTTCACTTGGCTGAGACTCAGCAGTGTTAATGTGATATAAAGGTGCTCTGTGATAATGGCACTTGAAGGCTCTTGCAGTGTGGCAAGAGGAGAGCTTACTGCAGCGTGCTGTTTCACCCGTTGCTGGTAGTAGCAAGCAATGCTTAATGGGGATATGTTTTCTGTCTTCGCTTCATAAACATGAAACCTCACAGCTCTCCTGTATTGCTTTTGTTCTTTGGTTTCTCTGTCTTTAGGATGAGCCTAATTGTCCAAGGTCACTAAGTGAGGCAATAACAATAACAGAGACTGAAATAGAAGTGAGCAAATGTGCCTGACATGCCCAAGCTTTAACGTAAAAGCAACCTCCGCAGGAGTATTAAGCGTGGTGATAACAAGGGGAGCAGCTTCCAAAGCCTGAGTCTTCCTTTTAGTGAGGCCAGTACTGCTTTTGGGATTAAAACTTGGAACAAAGACATCGAGATTCTGGTCCCTCCAGCTCCATTGCAAATAGGGAGCCTTGCTACCAAGCAACATGGCTGTGAAGTATGGAATTGCTCTTGTCCCTGTCATGAATTGTGAACCAGGAACCAAAAAATTAGCTCCTTGCCAACAGGAGAAATCCCCATACAGATTTATTGGTTCTGCACTGGGATGATTTATGCATAACCTTGTTTGTAGCTACCTAATTCCCCCTCCCCGTTCCCCCAACAGGGTAATAGAAGAAAATCTGCACAAGATTTTGTACTGGTTTAGTGAAATGGCCTTGTGTTGGTAGGAGAGAATGGTGGGAGCACTTACAAAGTGGTACGTGGCTGTGGTGGTGGGATATACACTGGCAGTTTATCTGTCTCATCCATACCGTTGAAAATACTGTAGCATTCCCATGGGGACTTTGTTTTGGGGAAATAGGCAAGAGTAGGTTCCTAATATTCTGCTTCTAGCTTGCTCAAGGGCTTTTCACTGTGCTTGATACTTTAATCACAGAATCACAGAATGTTCGGGGTTGGAAGGGACCTCTGTGGGTCATCTAGTCCAACCCCCTGCCAAAGCAGGGTCACCTACAGCAGCTGCTGTTGAAAACAGCATACAGAGGTTTTCTGTATGCTCCTTCCTCCTCTTTGGCTGTCTAGAGTTGGTCTGGCTGCAGCTTGCAAGGATGGGTGTGTGGCGTTGCTGTAACGCAGCCTGCGTAATCTCAGGGACTTGTTCGGGGGGCTTTCCAGCAGTGTTACTGCCGGCTCGCTGTAGCTGAAGGAGCAGAAGAAGGCTGGTAAGGCCTAGAGCAATCCAGTACAGCTTAGGCAGAGAAGCACTGGGTCACGGAGTGCCGTACTCCTTTGCAGCCTGGCAATGTTTTGAATGCATTAGTTACTGATCTTTATTGGTACTAACGCTAATGCCAGTTCAGTGGAAGTTTTTAAACTCTTTACCTACGCGATTCAGCAAAAAGAAGAAATGCAATAGTACTCTACTTTTATGCTTGGTAAGAAGGACCTAGTGATAAATATGTTTATTTGGAGCAGCTCTGTAGAACACTGATGATATTGTTTGGTTTATTTAATGTGCCTTTTAAGATGGCCAGATTTCCACAGACAAAAGCTTGTTGTGGTCCTTTGTAGCCAGTTATGTTTTCCTTGCAGTGTTTTACAGCTAAAAGCTGTAAGGGACCAACTTGCATCTGCTTGGTCAGAACAGTGTCATGAGGACTTGCTGGTTGTAGTTTGTGGTCTAAAGAAGCTTTGGTTTTGTAGGTGTTTATAATTATCAGGTGGAAAATAGCTTGCCTTGTCACTCATGGTCCTGTGTTTCTTATATACCTTGGCAGTAACGCTGTACTAGGTCTGAATGGAGAAATCCAGTACCTCTCTCTCTTCCTCTGACTGTCTGGCGTTATAATCGAGTATCATAATTTTTGTGAGAAAGGATTGCTGTAATGATGGTGAAACAGTCCATGCTTTATCTCTGCTGTTATCATTTAGTCTTTATTTGTGCTGTTTTGATTTAGACATTACAGCAGCAAGAATGCAAACTTCTCTATAGTCGTAAAGAAGGTCAGCGTCAAGAAAACAAAAACAAAAATAGATACAAAAACATTTTACCCTGTAAGTATTGATTTCTTTCATTATAATATAAGCCAGCCAGTTTTCTATGCTTTATTTTCTTAGCTTGTAAATACAGGGTTAATTAAGCACCACTATGCTTTTTATTCTCTTTAGTGATAATTTTCCCTTTTATGTTGTTAGTACTGGCCCATGCAGTTTCCAATTTGTGTTCAAACATTGGCACTTTGTAGATACCGACGTATTTCAATTCCCATATACTGTTTTTATCTTCAGCTTTTATTTAAAAGCGTCACATCCCTCAACTGTTATTCAGCAAACTGGAATGCTTACATTTAAGAGGATTAATTTGTGTTACAAAACTGCATGGTGCAAATCCAGTGGCCATTTGCCTTGACTTAGTGCTTGACTGTCCACGTACTCAGGAGTTGCTAAGGGGCATGAACACTTTGATCTAGCTTGCTGTGAATTGGCCACTTCTTTTAAGAAATGGCAAAAGAGGAAGGTTGAATATTCTGGCTGCTAATTTACTGAGTTTGATAACTTCAGAGCTTCTGGTAGCCGTAAGAAATGTACCTGTCTGTGGAATATTTTAAGAGCTGTGTGTTCACAACTGTGGTGCAAGTGCTTAACGTACATATATATTCTTCCAGTTGATCATACCAGAGTTGTTCTACATGATGGTGATCCAAATGAACCTGTTTCAGACTATATCAATGCTAATATTATTATGGTAAGTACACTCCTACCCAGAGGAATCTTGATGGCACAGTCCGTGTCTACTCTTTAACATACTCACCTCAATCCGAGTTAGTCTTGTAACCATTTGTCACTGTTTGTTGAATTGTTTTTTCTCTAGCCCGAGTTTGAAACCAAGTGCAACAACTCAAAGCCAAAAAAAAGCTACATTGCTACTCAAGGTTGCTTACAGAATACAGTGAATGATTTTTGGAGGATGGTGTTCCAGGAGAATTCTCGAGTTATTGTTATGACAACAAAAGAAGTTGAAAGAGGAAAGGTAAAAACACACTCTCAAAGTGGCCTTAGGAAAGGTCATGACATTTGAATGCAAGTAACGACTCAACTGACTTGGTCATATTGATCTATATGCTGAAATCTGATGTCCCACTGCTGCCTTTGGAGACCTGGAAGGTGCTGAGTGTCCTTTTTTACTGATGTCTGTGGGTACACTCCTATCATCTCAACAGGGCTCCCTTTTTTAAGGCTTGACTGATTCAATTTTAGCTACTGAATGTGAGTCTATATTTCAGAATTTTTAGGGAATGAGGCACTGGGATGCGAGAGGTAGCCAAACAGGCTTTCTGTGTAGTTCAAGGGGTAAACTCCGTGTTCCTGTAACAAAAGTACTGCCATTTATTTTTAGCTTACCAAGTTTGTGTAGACTTCACTAGAAAAGCAGACATGTGGGACTTTATTACTGTAAGAATGATTTTATATCATATTGCTTCTTACCTAAAAACTAGAATATAACGTGAAAGTTACTGCCCTGGATTCGCCTCATTGAAGTTGCATTTACTAGACTCTGCTAGAATGCTCTTCTCTCTTCTGGCTTTACTTTCTGTGCTTGAATTTGGTACCATTCTTACTATGTGCTGAGCTAGTGATTACAGGTGAAGCTGTGCCGGGTTAGGAATGCCTGGACTGGGTGTGAGTTAGCACCTTTATTCCTAAAGCCCGATCCTTTGCCTTTTGCCCTGTTCTGTATGAACACAGATGCCTGTTCAGCCTCAGGAATCTGCGAGCCCCTGGTGATCTGCTCTGGCAGTATTTAATGCTCTGAAAGAGGAGATTTTCTTGCAAAGGTGTATCCCAAGAACCTCCACTTTACCTTTAAAGTACAGAGATCTTGTCTTACTCACTGTCTTCCAGCAAATCTGAGGTTATTACTTTGTTTCTAAGGTTCTAATGACATATAGCAGGAAAGAATAGGAAATACTTGAATACTGATATTCTGGCAACGGTCACGTACAGCTTCCTGTGTATAGTATATTTTTATCTTTGGAATGTATGGCTTCTGGGTTTTTTTTTCTGTTTGGTAAACAGTTTCTGTTATCACTTTTGTTTTTTCAGTTTATCTTCTTTTTCCACGTACTGTAGTCCACCTTTTTCAATAATCTAATGATCTGTTGCTGAGTGGAAGGCTGTGATCTTGTTAGATGAATGTCACTTTTGAAAACAAATTGGATTGAAAGTGTAGCAAATGTTTTTCTATGGGTGACTGATAATTGTGGAGCTCCTTACCACTGCCACAAAAAAAGAGGCTTTGTGTATATGTACTGAAGACAAATAGGAGTAGATTTTATGTGCTTCTCTTCCTAATCTAGGTATCAAAGCTGCCACTGGCGGTGTTTGTAGAAACCATTAGACTCTGTCTTGTGGATTTTTTTAGGCTTTCTAAACTTCTGTCCATTCATCACCCTTATAAAGAGGCATGATTTGTGTTTCCTTTCTGAGAATGCACTGAAGAAGGAGAAGCTACCCTTTTGCAGTGACCTTCCTCTTAGATCTTTCTCTTGGAAGAAGAAAAATAAATTATGGGGTTGTTTTGGAAGAGCTGACTTGAATACTTTTGTTTATTGATTTTGATAACGCACAGAATGGCCTGTGCTCCTCTGCAGATTCTCCGTGATTGTTTCCAAATTTTGCTAAGCCTGTTTTGTGTGCTCGGGCTGTACAAAACATCTTAATGTCTGATTACTTACTTAATGCTTCATGCAGTGATTCGCCCCCCACCTTGATGCCTATTTCCCGTCTTCAAGAATTGCAAATAACAGTCCTGATATAAAAGTGGTTTTTTTTAATCTCAGGCTGAGATGCTTTCAGATCTGCAGGAGGGAGAGAAACCTCTGCATCAGAGATGACTTTAAGAGCACATTGCCTGAGGAAGTGAGGAGCTGTGAAAAGTCTCAGATCTGCATAGAGTTCTGAATATGCTTTAGAATGCACTGTAGGAGCAGTGAATACTTACAAATTAAAGTAGTGGTGTTTTGGAGGCAGTCCATTGAGCCGATAGTACATGCATCCCCTCTATCAGACTAAAGCTTGTTTTAACGTTGCGTGTTACTGTGCAGGCTTGTTATACCAACTGCTCTCGTGTTCAGAGTTCTGTATTGAAACTGCAAGTGATGTTGGCGTATGCGAAGATCAACGTCTTTTCTTTAGCTTGTACCCTTTGGAGACGGCAGGGAAAGAAGGGCAAAAGTAACAAAGAAGCATCTCGTTGCCTAAGTAGGCTGGAAAGCATGTGTTCAATCATCCCTCGCTGTATCTTGTGTTGGCAGAAGGAACTTTCTTGTTACCATGTTTTCTCATAAATATGCAGTAGTAACTGCAAATAGGAAATGTTTCTCCATAGTACTTGGTGTTTGGTCTGCATTTGATATTGCTGGAAGCTGTGTCTGTATACCCACTGTAATTTCTCATTTGACACTGTGTGGAGTTGTATTGCACTCACAGGCAAACAGCAGTCGCTCTTTCCTGAACTGTCACAGGAACCAAATCAAAGTAGTAATAGGTGAACCCGGTATTCACTGAATGGAATATATCCCTGGCCAAAGATGAGAGAAAAGCAGCACACCAAAAGCTCTAAATTTTCAGAGCTGCAGACACATGAGGCTTCAGTCCCCTGCCACAGGGAACAATTGGTTGTTCCTTTGGTGATTGAATTAGAGAGCTGTCATAGCCCTGTGTACTCTAAGTGATGAAAAAGCAAGCATCCAAGTTTCATTTCTGTTAAAAATGGCTTGTACCTTTGACTTGTATTTATTTTGCAGCCTGTTACAAAATAGGCTATACAGCATTCCACTGGAAATTCTCAGTATTTTGAAGCCTGTAGCTGGGTGAAGATACAAGTAACTTAAGTTAATCTCCAGGTTTTGAAGCTACTGAGGCAAAGTGGGTACTGAGATGATCACGAAAGCAGCTAAAAGGAGAGATTGCCTGTACCTGTTTTCTGAAATCATCTGGTGGTTGTCATGGGGAAGAGAAACTTCCCCCTAAAATGCACTTTACCTTGTCAGCTAGCTGTCTGGTTGGCAGTAGTAATTGTGCTCTATGTATTCAGAAATGAAAGCTCCAGAAATGTGTTTGTTAACCAGTTTGAGCCAGCCTTTCTTCTTACTGATGACTATTTTTTTCTTTTATCTTGCAGAGTAAGTGCGTCAAGTACTGGCCTGATGAATTTTCCTTAAAGGAGTACGGTGTTATGCGTGTTAGGAATGTGAAGGAGAGTGCAGCACACGATTACACACTAAGAGAACTTAAGCTTTCTAAAGTTGGGCAAGTAAGTATATTGGTAACTCTATTGTTTTAATTTAGGTTGCAGACCACAAAAAAAATTTGCAGAAACAGACTTTTTCTTAGGAATCAATAAAAGCACTAAGAGATTAATAAATTGAGCCCTCTCTCTTTCTTTGAAGCTCCTGGTTTAGTTCCATGCATCTTTCTCTTTGTCCTTGGGATAATTGAAGATTCTTATATCTAAGCACTTTTTTGGCAGAAGATGCACGGCTGCAGAGCTTTGAGGAAATCTCAAAAGAGAGACGATACTTTCAAGTAATCACACTTAAGTCTAGCTAAACATTTGTTCCCTTTCATGGAGATGGTTGCACTAGAAGAAAATTGTTGTGTGGGTGTCCAGTATGTAGAAAGAACACTAAAGAGAAGGTGTAGAAAAGATGGGGAAGGAAAAAGTTAACTAGTGTGGAAATAGCACTTTCTTGATACAGAACAATTTAGATCAGGGTGCAAAACGGATTGTGTGAGAAGCAAATAAGCAGGATGTGCTGGATCGCACTCAGTTCCATCCCATGGATGTGCCCAAGAAGTGCGTAAGGTAAGTGCCACTCGGTATGAATGATGAGTACGACCCATGGAGGTCCCTCACTGTTGGTCACCCTCAGACAGAACTTTGCCGTGGCTCCTAAAGGCGAGGATGGAAATGTTGGAAACAACTGCATGAGAAAGAGGCAGCTGAGGAAGCAGGTGGTGGGATTGACTTATCAGGCCAGGAAGAACTCTGGCTTGTTCCCTCCTTTAAAAGAGTTGTGGTGACGTGGATACTGAGCAGCAGGCTGGGTATGCCATCTTCCGATCTGACTCGACTTTGCCACATAAGTGCTTTTAGCTGGATTTTTATGTGAAGGATTTTATTTTCATGTATTGGTATCTTCCTTCCAGGGGAACACAGAGAGAACAGTCTGGCAGTATCACTTCAGAACTTGGCCTGATCACGGAGTCCCAAGTGACCCTGGTGGTGTACTGGACTTTCTAGAGGAGGTGCATCATAAGCAGGAGAGCATTTCTGATGCAGGACCAGTTGTGGTCCACTGCAGGTATGGCGATGCACTGTGCCTCTCCTGCTACTGCTCTATGCCTGTGGAGTTCTATGGGATCTCTTTTTTTTTTTTTTTTTTTTTTAAATTTTTTT
>Ga0065711_1010260_pt1 | contig 19705 bp, 17 predicted proteins | sample Hoacrofraction12_FD_59098 | JGI IMG/M metagenome (GOLD analysis project Ga0065711, IMG submission 59098) | Hoatzin crop microbial communities from Cojedes, Venezuela - Epithelial fraction 12 v2 (version 2) | ecosystem: Host-associated > Birds > Digestive system > Esophagus > Crop | place... | reverse complement strand
GATCCGTCTCTGCCATCCGGTCGAAGAATTTTGATATTGCAGATGATATCCTTGCCACGTTCACGGCCTCAAGAAGTTTTTGCATATTGTAGTATATGACCTTATACCCGTTAAGGCAAGCCTGATAGCCAAGTGCCGTTGCGAGATAGCTTTTCCCGACCCCAGTCGGTCCTGATATCAATACGGACAATCCGCCTTTTAGGAACTCGCAAGTCGCGAGTTCCATAATTCTGTCCTTGTCCCGTCCTTTAGCATTGTCAAAAACAAGATGCTCTATAGACGCGTTATAACGGAATTTAGCGTTCTTGATGAGCTTCATCATACGTTTCTCTTTCCTGCGGTCTTTCTCTGCCTGTAAGAGCAGTCTCAGACCTTCTTGCAGCGTCACGCTCTCCGTGCGCCGGGTTTCCAGCAAGGCTGTCCAACAGTCTGCCATACCACCAAGGTGTAATGCTTTTAATTCGTTCGTAATTTCCATAATCGTTTAATTTAGGGTTGATTCATAATAAGATTTGTCTCTGATGTTAATATGGTCGGATGAGGGGAACATCACCTCGTCTGTTGCTACCTGTTTATTCTGATAGACTCCTGCGCATCGGCTTTCAACGAGATTCTTGATGAACTTGTAGTTGCACATGTCCATAGACAAGGCGGTCTCGCATGCCAAGTTGAAGATGTCCTCGTCTGTCGTCTTTTGAAGGTGCAACATCCCATCGCATCCCTTGTAGGCATATTCTGGCGGTTGCTTGATAGTACTGAAAAGACGGGAGAACACCTCTCCGAGCAGGACGCTGCGTTTGTATGCCCTTTCTATGTACATTTGAGGCGTTTGCAGAGTATAGTCGCTGTAGTAGGACGGCAGATGTGACTTTACCGTGGTTCTTCGACCGGGGGATGTGTCTCTCAGGTGAGAGGCTATTTTCTCACCTCCGTGATAAACCTCCAGCATTCTCCTTGTGTAAATGACAGACACTTTTTTGCCGATGTATTTGAAGGGCACGGAGTAATAATGCTTGTCTCTGCCAAGGTATATGTGACTGTCCTTACAGACCATAAGCTCTGTTCTGTATTGTACCTCAAAACGTTGCTCCCTGCATTTGGCAAGGGCTGGTTTGTCGGCTGCGAGGAACCGTTCTTCTCTGGTGACGCCAAGCTGTTGCATTCTTTTCTGATTATGCTTCCTCACAAGCTCTATAATGGCTTCATTAAGGCTGTCTATGGAAAAGAATTGCCTGTCGCGCAACGGTGCGAAGACACGCTGATAAGTGAGTTTCACATGGTTCTCCACAAGTGCCTTGTCTTTGGGCTTGCCCGGCCTTGTAGGGATGACAACGCAACCGTAATGGTCGGCGAACTGGCTCATCATCGTGTTTATGTCGGGCTGATAGCGGTCAGACTTGTTGACGGCGGATTTAAGGTTGTCAGTGACAAGTATCTTGGGAACGCCGCCTATAAAACGGAAGCATTCCTCTATCGCATACAGGAAGTCTTCTATCTTTTGAGACGGCACTGCCATGGCGAAGCCGTAATCGGAGGACGGGAGTGTTGCGACAAAGATTTGAACTGGCACTATCTCGCCTGTGGATGTGTCAGTGTAGCTCATCGTCTTGCCCGCAAAATCAACGTACAGCTCTTTTCCTGCCTCGTGCTTGTCCTTCAAAACCCAGGAGAGCTTGGACGCTTTGAGATGCTGCTTTACGTGATAGCAGAACTGGGTGTAGCCATAGCTGTCGGGGACCTCTTGCTTATACTCTTCCCATAACAGAAGGAGTGTCACCCCCGTGCGCTGCAACTCTTTTGTTATGTAGTCGAGCCTCTCTGATAACGCTTCAAACCGGATGTCGCTGTAAGCGGGGTTGCCGCTTTTCAGGCGGTGTTCCAGCACAGGCTCTTCAAGAGCCAGCAGACCGTCAAGGCCCAACGGGTCAGTGTCAGCCATCGCCACATACTTGTTTACTGTCTTTTTGTTTAATGACAAAGCACGGCCTATCGCACGGTTGGATGTGCCATCTTTATGAAGTCTAACTAATTCTTTAAACGTGTTCATTTTAATACCTTTTGCTGCCATATATTCTCTCTTTTTATGTAAATGAGAGGCAAAGGTATCGCTTTATTTTGAGAACTGGGGTGTTATGCTCCGAAATGCGTTGATTTTCAAGCACATTTTTTCTCGAAATGGGGTATCATGCTCCGAAACGAGGACGGAAATCCGCATTTTTTCGGCCTTCGGCCTGCGGCTGGGGTACCATGCTCCGAAATATGCAATCATTCTGGAATAAGTACCACATCCATTTTATGCTTTGAATCAATAACAATTGGAGAATATGTGAATATTGGTGCTGGCTGTTTAATCTTTGATAGTAATTTCCATTGTCCAGATTGGAGAATAAGAGGCAGTGGCAATCGCGAAGAGGATGTTAATTCTGCAAAAACAGCTAGTGTTTATATAGGAAATTATGTTTTCATTGGAGCACGCTGTATTATATGCAAAGGTGTACATATAGGAGACAAATCAATAGTAGCTGCAGGAAGTGTTGTCGTAAAAGATATTCCAGCTGGTGAAATATGGGGGGGGAATCCGGCACATTTTATAAAGAGAATAGATTAATCGGGCACCTTGGTCTGTATTTATAAATTCAAGACATCGCGCCTACGCACACGTTAAGAGAACATATCGTCGCCCTGTATGGCGCCAGGGAATTGACAACCTCGCCCGGATGCCGTCCATCCTTTCACCGACCCCACTGGTCGTTCAGGCTCCTGCCTGAACAATGCCATACTGCCCCTATTCAAAAAAGACCATCGAATTGTCGAATACCTCTGGTATAAAACCTGTAATATACTAACTATCCTTATAGTCTGTTTCCTCAGTCATTGACATCAAGGGGCACTGATATAATTTTTTATCTATCACATACTTCATATCCATCGCTCTGTCTGTTAGGATATAGGATTGTTCTTTAAGTATTCTTTCAACTTTTCTACTTCATTCTCTGGCATTTCGATAGTTTGTATTATTGTCTTCAATGAAAAATCATATTTTAGTAAATCCAAAGCCAAATTGAAACGGAATACTTCAAGGTCTTCCACTATGCCTTTTTTCTTGATGTCCTCTATATTTTTCTTCACGCCTTTTAAATACCCTCGCATTCTGGCTGTATTCACAACATTGTTATAATCACGGAAATTTTTTATGCTCACGTGATAGCTATACTTTTCCTCTGACGTGAAATTGGCTATTTCCGCCTGTTCGAAAAGGCGGGTGAATACAGGCTCTTTCAGAGCGGCTGGTCGCTCCTTTAAGTCAGTGAGGTTTCGTAATACGAACATCCACTTGTCGAACATTGTCTCCAACTCTTCCTCTTTCTTGTTAAACTTAGGCAATTCGAGATAGATGTGGTTAATTTTATTAAAAATATTATTCCTTTCGGTTGTGTCCATTTCTTTCACCTCGCGGTGGATGTATTCAGGAGAATGCTCGTTCTCAGGAAACACGAAATTGAGAATGCCTATTGTATAAATTCCATCTATTTTAAAATTCCATTCTCCATATTTCGCACGATTTTGAATGCGAAACGAAGAATAATAGCCTGCAAGGTCCTTATAGTATTGCTGATAAGCTTGCTGCATCTCCACAACAAACCGCTCGCCCTTGTCGTTTTGACAGCAAACGTCGAACATAGCATAGTTGTTGAGATACTGGACATCCGTGATGTTATGCTCACCTTGAAACAAGGAGTTTAAGAAACTGATTAACAGTTCCTTGTTCTGCTCATTTCCAAAAATTTTCCAAAATCCGAAATCTGTGTACAGAAGCACGTAGTGCTCAATATAATCTTGTTGAAATCCTATCATAACAACTCTTTTATTGATTGCTGCAAAAGTAAGGCTTTTTCTTAAAACTGCCAAATAATTCGGGGAAAATATATGCAAATATCATTTTTTCTTAAAAAGAAGCTGGTTTAGGAAAAACACAAATTGGTAACGAAATACCTTTTCGGCACTTTGCGCAATTTGTCTCAACAGTGTTGAGAGTTTTTCTGATTACTTATAGTTGCTCATCATCGATAAACAATTCTGTATCAATAATATTATCAATTATAGAATATAGTGATGGTAAATCTTTCTTTATTATGCCATAAATTTCACCATTGTCTATATAAAAATAGTGGTGTGCTATTACGTCTCTGGTTCCAGCTATATTTTTCCAAGCTATTTCTGGATATTTTGACAACAATTTCTTATTGGTTAATTTGTCAATGTTTTTAACATTCTCTCCTATTCCAATTAGGACCATTGCAACAGAATCTAGAATAGTCATACCCCAAGGTGTTGCAATAAAATCATCAGGGGACTTAATATTCTCTGTTCTTGAGAATATTAACTCTATAGCTTTCTTAATGTTCTTTAAATCATTATAGACTATTTCCAAATTTTTAGAAGACAATGATTCCATGCTTGTCGATTTGAGTACTAAAAAAGGGATCCATATTTTTGTTCTTGCGAACAACATCAACGGGGAGTTGCATATATTCCTCAAGATAATTTTTAAGCCCTATCCTATTGTATAAGTTCGGCTCCATTTCAACACAAACATCAATATCACTGTTCTCTGTTTGTTCATCCGTAGCGTAAGAGCCGAAAAGAATCAGTGAACTTACTCCATATTCTTTTGATATGTAGTTTCGTGTCGCATATAATTTTTCTATCACATACTTCTTATCCATAGCCGTTTATTATATTGTCGTTGCAAAATTAGGCATTTTTCTTCAAACTGCCAAATAATTCGGGGAAAATCTTTAGAAAACATCATATTTCAATTTTTACCGCCTGCCAATACAATATTCAAGGGATTTCAATGTTTTTATTATAAAACGAAAAGTCTATGAATATATATATACTGCTTTGTTGCGGCTCGTTCCTGCTCAGCCTCGTGTGCGGAATAATTTGCATACCGCTGATACTTAATTACTGCAAGGAGCATAATATCTATGATATGCCCAACCAGCGCAAGGTGCATAAGACATTGATTCCACGCTTGGGCGGCATCTGTTTCCTGCCCTCGATGCTACTGGCACTCTTCATCGCGCTTAAAGTGATGAATTCCAATATGGGAGGCGAAATTACACTGAGCCTGTGGAGCATCTATTTCCTTATCGGATGCCTCCTGATTTACGGCATAGGCATCATCGACGATATCATCGGAGTGAAGCCGAAAACAAAATTCATAGTGCAGATAATTGCGGCGTGCTTCCTGCCCTTGTCAAGCCTGTATATCAATAATCTCTATGGTTTCCTCGGAATTTGGGAGATACCTTATTATGTGGGTATGCCGTTCACCGTGTTTGTCATCGTGTTTATCGTGAATGCGATGAACCTCATCGACGGCATCGACGGACTGTGCGCCGGGCTTGCGATAATCGCTTTCTGCGGCTTTATCTATATCTTCGCCCAACAACAGGTGTGGCCGTTCTGCATCCTTATCTCCGGCATCATCGGAGTGCTGGTGGCATACAGCTATTTCAATCTCTTCGGAAAGGCGGAGAAGAACCGTAAGATATTCATGGGCGACAGCGGCAGTTTGACGATAGGCTATATCCTGGCGTTCCTCTTCGTGAAATATGCGATGAACAACCCATACGTGATGCCCTACCGCAAAGACAGTCTGATGCTATCCTTCACCCTGATTCTCATCCCCGTGTTCGATGTGGTGAGGGTGGCTCTGGTAAGGGTTTACCACCACCGAGGGATGTTCCAGGCCGACAAAAACCACATTCATCATAAACTGATGCGCGCCGGTATGACACAGCATCAGGCACTGCTCACTATCCTCGGACTGGCATTGTTTTATATCCTCATAAACTTCGGGCTGATGAACCTTATCTATGCCTCCATGATATTGGTTATCGACATTGCGATATACATAGTATTCCATTTCATCCTCAACGCACTGATTGCCAGCAGAGGCGAGAAACCATTTGAATAAGGCTTCTGACGACTTACGAAGAAATGCTTGCGATTAGTGTCGCCTGCAGACAATAGTAAAGACAGTCTGCTTATAAGATTTGCCCCGGCAAGCGAATCCACCGCTTAATATTTCTCGAAATAAATACGGTATTTTTTCGACTTGAGCGTCATCTTATAATGCTCAAGCTTCTCAACGTCGAATGTGTCGGGAATCTGCCACATTCCATACGGCTGGACAAAATACTCATTGGTTATTTCCGGGTCGCCGCCCTCACGGTCGTAAAGATAAACTCTACTTATAATAAGGCGGTTGGAGNNAAGCTCGAAGCGGGCGATAAGAAATTTCACCACGCCCTCATAATCGCGAAGCTCCAACAGATGGGTATCCACATTCCAAAAGCGGCGGACAAGGCTTAAATCATACACGCCGCCCGTGGCGAGGGTGTCAATCTCGGTGATATGCCACATACCGTCGAAATTGCCATTGTTTGAGCTCTCGACATCGCAGGAGGCGACACCAAGCAAAGCGGCAAAAGCCATCATTATAGTCAATATCCTTTTACTCATCTGTTCTTAGTATTTTTAGGCGTTACCAGTCCGCACTTCGTTATCGTGAGTTGCACTCCGAAATTATCCCCATAAATCTCGCCGTGGTCGAATCCCAAGGCTCCTTTCACCGACCATCCGCCGCTTAAGAAATCGTCTGGCAGTTTATAAGCTGCCTCTGCCATAAGGCTCACATCCTTGCGCTTTGGCACGTAAGGGTCTTCGTATGTGCCCCACCCTTTCTGCCAGGTAGCCAAGACACGATATTTGAAATTCCCATAGCCGTTGTCACCGCCGATGCCGAGGTGGAAAGCCACAAAACGGTTGTTGCCCACATAAAGTTTGCCATCCTGATATATAGGAGACAAATACAGCGGATTTCCTTGCACCTGCCCCCAGTGCTGCCAGCCGCCGGCATAGAGGTAGTGATTGTAATAATTATCGATGCCGGCCACATGGTCGGAGATATTTTCTGTGTGGTCGTGATACACGCTGCTGCTCTGATACTTGGTATAAAGATACTCAAACACGATATTGTTAATCCAATCGCATTGCTTGAGTTTCAACTCCGCTCCAAGCATCATATCCTTCATTTTATAAAGATGATACTTGTTGTATTTCTTCACTTTATACTCTTTGCCCTCCCCATAGCCGTCATAGTCGAAAAAAGCAACTTGGGAATGGTCCTCAAAGAAATGGTCGTAGTAGATGCCGAAATTCCAGTCGTCGAAATCGAAGTTCAGGCGAGCCACCCAGCTTCCCAACTGGTCTCCGGCGACATTGGCATAGTCTGTCTCACCCACATCGTCGCCGGCGAACACCAACGCGCTCCAGAAAGCTTTCAAGTCGGTCTCACCATTCACTTTTTCCATAGGACCGGAATTGGTCATCACGTTGTGCAACTCTCCACCGAAGAGGCAAGCCGTTTCTATACCGGCCTCAAAGGTAACATGGTGATATTCGGGGTTGCCAATCCTCACATATCCGGCCTTACTGTGATAGAGCGTATTTTTGGAATAATGACCATTATCGCCCACGAAGCGGTTCTGCCAGTTGCCGTCGGTATAGATGCCATACGCCAAATGTCCTTTCAGCCACAGCCAGCCTCCAAGGCCGGGGATGCGCCAATAGTCAGGCAGGGCGAGCCTCGCCTGAGGCACAGGACGGGCATTCTTGCCGAGAGTCTGACTTCCCGAAGAGAGCTCCTGATTCTTGAGTTGTAAAGGCTGCTCCTTGGCTCCGAGGGTGAATGTGCCGTGCAGCCACCGCACCTCGCCGTAGGCTTGATGCACTACGAAATTACTAGTGTAGTGCAATGGCACTGCCAAGTCCACGCCATATCCGATACCCCAACGCCGCTCCTCGTCCACCGACAGCGGACGTTCCAAAGCCCCGCGCAAATAACCATTGGCATTGCGGAGACTGCTGAGGCCATAGCGGTTGGCATTGAGCCACAAAGGGGTATTATCGCCAGTGGAGAGGCTCGCCTGCATCTCACCCTTGTATGTAAGACTGTCAAGCAGCCGACTACCCTGGCAATATCCCTCAGTGCCGACAAGCAATGCCGCGGCTATGAGAATATGGCTTTTTTTCATCTATTGTTACTTACCAACTACGCTGTCTAAGGCTCCCTGTATATCTTCCAAGCCCCTGTAGCCTACTGACTTATACTGCAATTTTCCGTTTTTATCGTAAAGCAGATAGGTGGGGAAACCGTCAGAGCCCACTTGCTTCATCATTGCATCCAACTGCTCCTCTGTGACATAATAATGGTCGCCCTTGATTTCTCCAATCATCCCGTTCCATTCATCCGCGGGCGATGTGGTGGAGGTGATGTATGCGAAATGCACTCCTTTTTCCATATATTTAGGCTTCACGGGATTCATCTCCTTGTGGGCCATCTTGCAGGGCGGGCACCAGGTTGCCCAAATGTCAATCATCACTGGCTGACCGTTATAATTCGACAAAATGGTTCCCAAGATGCTGTCTGCTGCCACCTCGTCGTATTTCTGATAATACACGTTTTGGGCACTTGCCGGCATTGTGAACATGCCTGCTGCCACCATTGCTAATGTAATAAATAATTTCTTCATATTCTTCATCTTTTTTTTCTTGACGGTGCAAAGATAGACATTTTTTTTTAATTAACACATCATAATGCCTAAAATTACGATTTTATTAAATATTTATACTTTTTTTTATATGAGCACAAGGGATTTTAATGTGTGCACGAGAGATTTCGCCCCTTATTCGCCTGCTTCGACGGAATTAAACCACGAGCCGTCCCATTTCACTTTAAAGAGCGTAGAGTGGCCGCGCTCGTCGCTGCCGGTCCAGAAGAAACCGACGAGATCCTCGCCCTCCTGCGGCATACTGATGGAGATGGTGGCACGCTGCACGAGGTCGAGCTTGTATTTGTCGCAAATCATCTGATACACCTTCTCACGGATATAGCCGGCCGGCGACAGCTCATTAGTGGAGGGGTCGAAGAGGTAGAAGTCGGCGGTTGTCCACGACTTACCCTCGGTATTGGTGTCGAAACTCACTCCCAAGAGCATCTTGCCGTCGTTGCGACGCCAACAGGCCATCTCTATCTCATCGCCAAACTGCCACCTCACATTCTTCGTCTTCAAATATCCGTTTTTCTCATCTGTCTCGGTCATATATCCGCCGTCTTCAGTGCCTGCCAAAGAAGGGGTGTTCAAGACACGCAACAGAGCCTTCGTAACCGCCACAGGATAGGTCTTGCAATATGCCCGGGCGAAATCGGCGATAGTCGGCCTGACACCATTATACTCCACCTTCATCGCCTTGCGGGTGGTGATGGTGCGGTAGTCTTCGTATGGCGTGCGCTCCGTCTGTGCGCTCAATGCCGTCGGCGACATTAGCCCACAGAGAATGACAACCAAAAGGATTATTCCTCTTCTCATACACTTTTCTTTTTTTCGGCTGCAAAGATAATTTCGGCTGCAAAGGTACGACTTTTTTCGCATTCCGACAATATTTAAAAGAAAAAAGCCCGCTTTCACGAGCTTCTTTCTTTTATAAGGCGAAATCTTTCGGACAAACCCGGCCCAGCCGGGACTGCTCCTGCGGAGAGCTCCAGCGCCAGAACGGCGATACGCACGGCTTGCCGTGCTAATTGTCAATTGTCAATTGTCAACTGTCAATTAACTTCGGCTGGCGTCAGCCGCCGAAGTTATCGTATTTGATGCTCTCCGGCTCCACGCCGAGCGAGTCGAGCATTTTCACCACAGCGGCGCTCATCGGGCCAGGACCGCACATATAATACTCGATATCCTCGGGGTCGTCCTTGTCCTTGAGGTATGTCTCATACATCACCTGATGCACGAAGCCCGGAGTGTATTTCACTCCCTTCTCGTCGGCCACGGGGTCGGGGCGGTCGAGGGCGAGGTGGAAGTGGAAGTTGGGGAATTCTTTCTCAAGCTCGAGGAAGTCCTCCATATAGAACACCTCCGACAAACTGCGTCCGCCGTAGAAATAGTGCATCTCACGGTCGCGGCAGTTCAAAGTCTTCGTCATGTGCATAATCTGTGCGCGCAAGGGTGCCATTCCGGCTCCTCCGCCCACCCAAATCATCTCTTTCTTCGATTCGAAATTGGGGTGGAAGTCTCCGTAAGGACCGCTCATCATCACCTTGTCGCCGGGTTTGAGGCTGAAGATATACGATGAGGCGATACCTGTTGGCACGTCCATAAAGCCCACCTCGGGCTTCTTCTTAAACGGAGTCGATGCGATACGCACGGTAAGCATAATGCGGTCGCCCTCGGCGGGATAGTTGGCCATAGAGTATGCCCTCACGGTGGGCTCGGGGTTGTGAGCCTTCAGCGAGAGGATATTGTATTTCTCCCAAGCTCCGATATACTCACCTATCTGCTCCTTCGGGAAGTCCTTGTCGTAGTCGATAGTGTCGTAAGCCGGAATCTTTATCTGTGCGTAAGAGCCGGGGAGGAAGTCCATGTGCTCGCCCTCGGGCAGGGCCACGATAAACTCGGTGATGAAGGAGCTCACGTTGTGGTTGCTTATCACCGTACACTCCCACTCTTTCACGCCCAGCACGCTCTCGGGCACCCTGATCTTCAGGTCGCCCTTCACCTTGCACTGGCATCCTAATCTCCAGTGGTCTTTAATCTCCTTGCGGCTGAAGTGGGGCTTCTCGGAGTCGAGGATCTCTCCCCCGCCCTCAAGCACCTGCACCTTGCACTGTCCGCAGCTTGCCTTTCCACCGCAGGCGGAGGGCAGGAAGATGCCGTTCTCGTTGAGCGTGGCCATCAGCGATGACCCCTGCCCCACGGTGATTGTCTTGTCGCCGTTGATGGTGATGTTCACGTCTCCCGAGGGCGAGAGGTATTTCTTCGCCACAAGGAGAATCACCACGAGCAGCAGTATTATCAGGAGGAACACTCCTATGCTTGTCAATACGAATGTAGCCATTTCTTTGTCCTCCTTTCTTTAAAATTGAATACCTGAAAAACACATCATCGCCATTGCCATGAGACCCACGGCGATAAAGGTGATGCCGGCTCCCTTGAGAGGCTCCGGAACATCGCTGTACTGCATCTTCTCACGGATGGCTCCAAGAAGCACGATTGCCAAGGTCCACCCCAAGCCGGAGCCCACAGCGTAGGCGATGGCGTCCCACACACTGCCGATATACTGGCTGTTGAGGGGGTCGAGGTTGATGCGCTGCTGCATAAAGAGCGAGGCTCCCATAATGGCGCAGTTCACGGCAATCAGAGGCAGGAAGATACCGAGGGCGGCATACAGCGAGGGGCTGTATTTCTCCACCGCCATCTCCACGAGCTGCACGATGCCGGCAATCACGGCGATGAAGATGATAAAGCTCAAATAAGAGAGGTCAACGCCCTCAACCAAACAGTCGGGGCCGAGGACATACACCTGAAGGAGGTAGTCAACGGGAACTGTTACGAGCAGCACGAAGGTAACTGCCATTCCCAGTCCGAACGACGTCTTCACGTTCTTCGACACGGCAAGGTAGGAGCACATGCCGAGGAAGAAGGCGAAAATCATGTTATCGACAAAAATCGACCTGAAAAACAATGTTATTATATGTTCCATATCACGTCCTCCTTACTTTTTTTCTTTATAGAAATATGCGCGGTGTATCCAGATGATGCATCCCACCATTATCAACGCCATGGCGGGCATCGTCATCATACCGTTGTTCATATACCCGGCGTCGTAGGCTGCCTGAGGGATAATCTGAATGCCCAAGAGGGAGCCGCGGCCGAGGAGCTCACGGAAGAAACCGACGATGACGAGGATCAGGGCATAGCCGAGACCGTTGCCGATACCGTCGAGGAACGACGGCCAGGGCTTGTTCATCATCGCAAAGGCCTCCAAACGGCCCATGAGGATACAGTTGGTGATGATAAGGCCCACATACACGGAGAGCTGCACGCTGACATCGTAGGCGAAGGCCTTAAGAATCTGGCTCACTATGGTTACCAATGCCGCCACCACCACAAGCTGCACGATGATGCGGATGCGGTTGGGGATGGTATTGCGTATCAACGAAATAATCACGTTGCTGAAGGCGGTGATCACTGTTACCGCCAAGCCCATCACTATCGCCGGCTTGAGCTGCGAGGTTACTGCCAAGGCGCTGCAGATACCGAGGATCTGCACCAATATGGGGTTGTCGCTGCTCAGCGGGTTGAGGAAGGCTTCCTTGTTGTCTTTAGAAAATAACTTGCTCATTTCAGTACCTCCTTAAATTCTTTAAGTCCTTTATGAAGCATATCGGTAACGCCGTTGCTCGTCAGTGTGGCTCCCGTAACCACGTCAACCTGGGTCTCGGGGTCGTCAATCTTCTTTTCCACGCTAAGGGCGACGTCATCGCTGCCCTCCTTGAAAATCTTCTTCCCTTGGAATTTCTCCTGCCAAGCGCGGGAATCCTTAATCTCGGCTCCCAAGCCGGCAGTCTCGCTGTCGTGGTTGAAATAGGCCCCGTAAACGGTGTTCTTGTCATCGTTCACGGCGATATATCCGCTGATGGGGCCCCAGAGGCCCATTCCCTTGAGGGGGAACACATATTTGGCTGCCCCGTCGATGTCGCACACGTAATACTCTTTGTCACCACACTTCTCCGTGGCCTTCACCACGCGGGCGTAGGTGTCCTCGGCCTCCTGGCCGTCGATGTCCCTGATATTCAATGCCGAGAGGATCTGCTTCTTCGTGTCAAGCTCCACGTTCTTGTCTTGCATCGGCTTAAGACTCTGCGACACAAAGGCAAGGAGGAATGCCACGATGACCACAATGACGGCAGAATAGATTATCGTATATGAATTGCTGTTCGTGTTCATCTTTTCACTCTCTTTTGTCGTTTGGAAATATTACGCTCCACCACACACCAGTCGATGAGGGGCGCAGCAACGTTCATAAGCAGGATGGCGAGCATCATTCCCTCGGGGTAGCCGGGGTTCATAACTCTCACCATTACTGCCACCACTCCAATGAGGAAGCCGTAAATCCATTTGCCGGTCTCCGTGCGGGCGGCGGTAACAGGGTCGGTGGCCATAAAGCAGGCTCCGAAACAGAAACCGCCGAGGATGAGGTGCTCCCACCAGGGGATGGCGGTCATGCCAAGGCTCTCGAAAAGCAAGGCTGACAGTCCGCCGCCGAGGAACACGCTAAGCATAATCTTCCACGAGGCGATGCCGGTGATGAGGAGCAGCAGGGCTCCCAGGGCGATGGCGATGACGCTCGTCTCACCCACGCTGCCGGGGATGAAACCGTAAATCATATCGCATACAGAGGCGGTGGGGAGGCTGCTCTGGCCTATCTCGGCGAGAGGCGTGGCCATCGTGAAACCGTCGGGCAGGTCGTTGCCAAGTCCGAAAATCTTACCTGTTGCCACCCACACGTCGTCGCCGCTCATCTTCGTAGGATAGGAGAAGAAGAGGAAGGCACGGGTGAGCAGGGCCACATTCACGATGTTCATACCGGTGCCGCCGAAAATCTCCTTGCCGAAAATCACGGCGAAGGCAATGGCGATGGCCATCATCCACAGAGGACAGCCGATAGGCAATATCAGCGGCACAATGATGCCGGTTACGAGGTAGCCCTCCTGTATCTCCTCGCCTTTCCACTGTGCCCAGGCGAACTCTATGCCGAGGCCCACGACGTAGCTGACGATGATTTTCGGCAGCAGGGCGAAGAAGCCGTAGAAGAACACTTCCCAGAACGACGCCGAGGCGAGAGTGCCGGCGGCGAGGTAGTTCTGGTAGCCGATATTGTACATTCCGAAGAGCATTGCGGGCATCAGGGCAATAACCACGAAACTCATAATCCTCTTGGAGTCGATGGCGTCGTGGATGCTCACGCCGCTTGCTGAGGTGGCATTGGGCACGAACAGGAACGACTCAAAGCCGTCGTACAAACTCTTGAAGGGATGCAGTTTGCCGCCCTCCTCGAAATTTGGCTTTATCTTGTCTAAATAGTTTCTTAGTGCTTTCATATCATTCATTCTCCTTTCTTAGAGTGTTAAGTCCCTGACGCACAATCTTTTGCAACTCCAACTTCGAGGAGTCCACGAACTCCGCGAGCGCGAAGTCCTCGGGCGACACCTCGTAGATGCCGAGCTGCTCCTGCTTGTCGATATCGCCAGTGATGATTGCCTTGATGAGGTACTCGCCGTAGATGTCCATCGGCAAAACCTTGTCATACTCGCCGCTCATTATGATGTGGCGCTCGCCTCCCTTGACGCGTGCGTCGATGTCGTATTCTTTCTTGCCAAAGAGCCAGGAGAGGTAGCTGCGGCTCGTGGAGAACTCCTTGAGGCGCGGCATTATCCAACCTAAAAGCTCGTTGTTGTCGTCGCCCTCGGGGATAACGGTAATCTCTGACGTGTGGGCTCCCACGAAACCATCGGCGGTGGTTCTCTTGCCTGTCAGGGGGTTGCCGTTCAGGATCCTCACATGCTCGGTCTGCTTGAGGTTGCCGTTCAGGAGGGTGCTTATCTGCTGCCCCACGGTAATGGTAGCGTAGGCGGGGTTATTCACCTCACTTCCTGCCACGGCGATTTTCTTGGTAAGCATCACCTTGCCGGTGTTGAAGAGTCTTCCGATGAAAATCACTGCCGAGGGGTCAACGGTCCATACCACCTCGCCCTTGTTCACCGGGTCGATATGGTTCACCTGCACTCCCACATTGCCTGCCGGACACTTGCCGTCGAAGATGTTAATCTCCACATCCTTTGCACCAGTGAGGGCAGCGGCTGTCTGCTTCGCCCCGATGCCTAAGTAGGTGGTCTGAATCCTCGAGAGGGCTGTCAAACCGGTCTGGAAGTCGGCCTCGTTGCCTGCCAGCTCCACCTCGAAGTCGCCGGCGAGGGGCATATCACGCAATGCTGACACGAAGATGCCTTTGGGCTCTGTGTCGGGGGTTGTTGACACGGCGTAGGGCAGCTGGTTGATATACCCGAAGAGCCCTGCCTTGAGCAGTGCCTCCCTCACCTCCTGCCCGCTCATCTTGGCCGGGTCTTTCTTGCCGTAGTCGGCATACTCTTGCTCTTTGTCGGCCTCAACGACGACGGCGAGCACTTTCCGTCGCTCGCCACGGCGCACCTCCTTGACGGTGCCGCTCACGGGCGAGGCGAATTTCACCTCCGGAAACTTCTTGTTCTCCATCAGTGCTTCTCCGGCTTTCACCTTGTCGCCCTCACGCACCAACACGTGGGGCACCACTCCCTCAAAGCTGTCAGGACACAAAGCAAATAAGTTGCCTTTATCTACTTGCAACTCACTATTTTGCGCCTTTCCCTTCAAGTTAAGGTCTAAGCCTTTCCGTAACTTTATTAAATTAGCCATACAGTAAAAAATAGATACATTAAAGCATTTTACGAGCAAGCTTACAAGCCAATTGCATCTTTCAATATTGACTCACACCAAGCTGCCTCATCACTATAATCTTTTTTGGATGTGGTCTTCTCTGCTTGTTCAGCCTTTTCTATAAATCTTTCTGCGTCTTCTCCCGTTAAAGTAGGGACTGGTCTGTCATATAGTGCCATAACTAATACATTTAAGCGTTCTTTTCGAGTGCAAAGTTAATACTTTTTTTTTAATCGTGCAAATCTTTCGCCTTATTTTGCAACAATAGGGCAAAAGATTGCAACATTTATAAGCATAAATTGAAAATTGTCAATTATTAATCGCATTTTTGCACACTCCGTTTGCAAAAGGGCACTTCTCGCAGTGTGGTTTCCTCGACTGGCAGATGTATCTGCCGTGTAGGAGCAGCCAGTGATGAGCTTTCGACATCAGTTCGTCGGGGATGTTTTTCAGCAGTTGTTGCTCCACGTCGAATGGTGTTTTTGCTTTTGGCGTTACTAATCCCAATCTGTGTGCCACCCTGAAAACATGGGTGTCAACTGGCATGTTGGGTTTATTNAACCAAACNGCCAGTACCACGTTGGCGGTTTTCCTACCTACGCCCGGCAATGTCGTGAGTTCCTCCATAGTTTCGGGCACCACCCCGTTGTATGCCTCCACGAGCCGTTTTGCCATTTTCGAGAGGTGCTCTGCTTTGGCGTTGGGGTAGCTGACGCTTTTGATGTATGTCAGGATATCCTCCGGCTCTGCCTGTGCCATAGAAAAAGCATCGGGGTAACGCCGGAACAAATCCGGTGTTACCTCGTTGATTCTTTTGTCTGTGCATTGTGCGCTGAGCAGAGTTGCACACACGAGCTGGAAGGCACTGCCGAAATGCAGTTGCGGTCCTGCGTTGGGGCACTCCCGCTGGAAATAGTCCAATATAAATTTATATCGCTCTTCCTTAGTCATTAAGATTCCTCCTTTTCAGCGACGCTGCCGTTATTTCTTCAGCGGATTTTTATTAGCGTTCTCTGCTGCTTTTTTCAAGTCGATGGGTTTGCTGGTTGCAGTCTTTGAGGCCTCGGCTTTGTCGTCCTTTTTCTCTTCAGCTTTCTTGCCTCCAGACTTTTTGTATGCCTTGTTCATGCCGTTGATTACGTCAGCGGTGATGTCGTAAGCTTTGTCAGCATAAAGCAGTCCGGCCTTGCTCAATATCATTGAGTATTTCTTATCCTTGTTGTATGATGCGAGGAAATGGTCAAGGCTGTCTTGCACGGCTTTGAGGAATTTAGCGCTCTCCTCGTCAAACTCATTCTGCAGTCTCTGTGCCAGTCCTTGAGCATTCTGCTGCATGCGCTGGATACGAGCCTGCTCAGCCTCTGCCTGCTCGCGTGTGTAGGCATTGTTCTGCAGTTTCTGCTGGAAGTTGTTGGCTGCGTTTTGCAGTTCGCGCTCTTTGCCGGCGAGAGTTTTCTGTATGTTCTCGCCTTTCTTCTGCAGTATTTCAGATTGAACTTTGTAGAATTCATACTGAGTGGTTAAAGAGTCCACCTCCACGTAGGCGATTTTAAATTCACTCTGCGCATCGCCATTGTTGGCTGCGGGTTTCTCATCCATTTTACCGCTCTGGTTGTTGCAACCAGTGAGCGTGAGGGCTGCCATCGCTGCGAAAGCAGCACCTAAAATCACATTTCTTTTCATTAATCTATATTAAAATTAAAATCAAGTCATCAGGTCTAACCCGACCCAGTCGGGACAGCTCCTTGCGGAGGGCCGATGCTCGCTAACGCGAGCAAATGGAGAATGGAGAATGGATAATGGAAAATTGCGGCTTCGCCGTTATCGCCGGAACGGCGATGATAATTCTCAATTCTCAATTCTCAATTCTCAATTNGTNNATTTGTTTGTGCTCCGCACTGTCTTGCGCCACATAACAGTCAATCCCCCGGTCTTTCATTGCCTGATTGTCATGTATATGTTGCGAACTGAACTTTCCGTCTTTCTTCAAGAGGAGTTTTATGCATAAAAATGCGAAGCAAATCGCAATTATTACTGCTGAAATGATAAAAGTTTCAATCATTTTTTGTACCTTTGCACCCGATTACGGGCGAATTTGACTGCAAAGGTAGTATAAATTTTTGAGATACGGAAAGAAAAATAAATAAATTAACAATAAAATGGATAAAATAATATTAGAACCGCGCGGTGTGTTTGAAGAATTTGCGAAAATCAACCGCATTCCGCGCCCCTCGAAGCACGAGGAGAAGATGATTGAGTATCTTGTGAGTTTTGGTAAGGAGCATGGTTTGGAGACAAAGACCGATGAGGTGGGCAACGTGCTTATACGCAAGGCTGCCACCCCGGGCTACGAGAACCGTGAGACTGTGGTGCTTCAGTGTCATCAGGATATGGTGTGCGAGAAGCTCGTGGATAAGGAGATAGACTTTTTCAACGACCCTATCGAGACCGAGATTGACGGCGAGTGGCTCAAGGCCAAAGGCACCACCCTTGGAGCCGACGACGGTATCGGCGACGCTATGTGTTTGGCGATACTCAAAGCCGACGATATAGAGCACGGACCCATTGAGTGCGTGTTTACAAGAGACGAGGAGACCGGACTCACCGGTGCCAACGGGATGAAGTCGGACTTTATGACCGGCAAGTATCTCATCAACCTCGACAGTGAGGATGAAGGGCAGATTTTCGTGTCGTGTGCCGGAGGAAAGACCACCACAGGAGAGTGGACGGTAAGCCGTGAGCAGGTTCCCGAGGGATACTTTTTTCTTAAGGTGTCGGTGAAGGGCTTGCAAGGAGGACACAGCGGCGACGATATCGAGAAAAAGCGCGCCAATGCCGTGAAAATCCTCGCCCGCTTCCTTTACCTCGTCCAGGAGCAGATGCCCCTGCGCCTTGTGTCGATTGACGGTGGCAACAAGCACAATGCCATCCCACGCGACGGAGAGGCAGTTTTCGCCGTGCCTTCAGACAAGAAGGAGGATGTGAGAGCACAATGGAACATCTTCGCCACCGATGTGGAGGACGAGTTTCACGTGAGCGACACGGCAATGGAATTCCACATGGAAAGTGCCGCCGCCACCCCGGTAATTGCAGAGCAGGAGAGTATTAAGATAATCCAGGCTTTGCAGGCTGTTGACAACGGCGTGTTTGCTATGAGCCAGGAGCCACAAATAGCATGGCTCGTGGAAACCTCGAGCAACCTCGCAAGCGTGAAGACCGAGGAAAACAAGGTGGTGTGCGTGGCATCGCAACGCTCCAGCGTAATGAGCAATTTAAAGAATATGTGCAATACCGTCAGGGCTACTTTCCAGCTCGCAGGAGCAAAGGTGAGCCACAGCGACGGATACCCGGCATGGAAGATGAGGAGCGACAGCAAACTCACCAAAATCGCTGTTGACACCTATCGTGAGCTCTTCCATAAAGACCCTGTGGTGAAAGGCATCCACGCCGGGTTGGAGTGCGGTCTCTTCGCAGAGAGATACCCGTATATGGATATGATTTCCATCGGTCCGACCCTAAGAGGCGTGCATACCCCCGATGAAAAATTGCTAATTCCTACCGTGCAGCTCGTTTGGGACCACCTGCTTGAAATACTGAAAAGGATTCCAAGCAGAAATTGATAATTCAGAATCATTATGGACTTTATAGAAGTACGCGGAGCTCGGGTTAACAACCTGAAAAATATCAGTTTGCGCATTCCGCGCGACAAATTCACGGTAATCACTGGCGTGAGCGGCAGCGGAAAGAGCAGCTTAGCCTTCGACACACTGTATGCCGAAGGACAGAGAAGGTATGTCGAAAGCCTTTCGTCCTACGCCCGCCAGTTCCTCGGAAGGATGAGCAAACCCGACTGCGACTTCATAGAAGGCATCCCGCCGGCAATAGCCATCAGCCAGAAAGTAATCTCACGCAACCCCCGCAGCACCGTGGGCACAAGCACCGAGATATACGAATACCTTCGACTGCTATACACCCGCATCGGACACACCTACTCGCCTATAAGCGGACAGGAGGTGAAAAAGCATACCACCGAGGATATGCTCAAATGCGCACAGCAGTTCGCACAAGGCACAAAATTCATCGTTACAGCACCTCTATGCCTGCCAGAGGGAAGAACAATGGAAAAACACCTCGAAATGCTACAGCAAGAGGGATACTCCAGACTCTGGCACAAAGGAAATATCATCAGGATTGATGAAGCTGAAAACTCCCAATTGTCAATTGTCAATTGTCAATTAATAATCGACCGCCTCTCGGTCGATAACTCCAAAGACGGCATCGCCCGACTTATCGACTCCTGCGAGACAGCCCTCTACGAG
>Ga0065711_1037558_pt1 | contig 19706 bp, 15 predicted proteins | sample Hoacrofraction12_FD_59098 | JGI IMG/M metagenome (GOLD analysis project Ga0065711, IMG submission 59098) | Hoatzin crop microbial communities from Cojedes, Venezuela - Epithelial fraction 12 v2 (version 2) | ecosystem: Host-associated > Birds > Digestive system > Esophagus > Crop | place... | reverse complement strand
GGGGGGGGGGGGAACCAACCCACATGTCTAACTGAATATATAAAGGATAATTATGTCATTAAAACTAACAACATTTCAGATGGCAAAAGAATCACAAGGCAAGAATGGATGCGTTGGACACCATCAGGCTCCCATCAGATAATTCACAATAAAAATGCAGCCATCACCAGAAAAACCTAATCCTTGCGTGTTTCCACTGATACGGCTCAGATGTGCACGCTGGTATTTCTGAGCCCCAGCAGAGCTGAAAGTGTCAGCGATTCATTGTTAACTGTCTGGACTGAATTGACTCTTCCAGCTCCTTAATGATACACAGACGGCCAATGCTTCAACTACCAAGGCATGTTGATTGCCATCCAAGTAAGTATAAGCTTGCACATAGCTGTAAAGAAGGATCCTCCTCACATAGTCCAAAGAACTGCTCACAAAGGCTCTGTTTAATCAGCACAGCTCCATCCTCGTGGTGTGGGCAGAGCAAAACAATCGTCCTTTTAAGAAAAACTAAGTCCCGGAATCAAAGAAACCCAGTGGGTGCTGTGAGGAACGCAGGCGACAGAGGGGAGGTATGCGTTCTGGCCATCATTTATCATGAAAAAGAGTCGCTATCTTTATCAGTACAATTGCACAGCCCCAAAGAAATCACAAGAGCATGTTTTTTAAATAACTTCAGTCATTCCCTAGTCTAACCTTGCCAGCACAGAGCTTGATCAAGCAAGTTCTTCTGTGAGCAGCTGAACTAATGAAACTCAGTTTCCTATGAATTTCTCTTACATACCCCTACACCACTGCTGAAATTAGCCTACTACAGCCCAGTGTCCCCTCCCTGTTACACATTTGGGCTTACTCTGCACCCCTCAGCCCTCCTCCCCACCACAATATTCTCAGGTTTTCTGATGGTTGCTCGTTCTCCAAAAATAGTCATGTCCCTGAAAAACTGTCAGTGCATGATGCCTTCTAGGTAATCCTCCCTTGTTGCTGTCACCTATCCACCACAGTGGGCTCACTTATTTCCGTTTCCCATCTGATGCCCTGCAGTTCCCCTCCAATCCCTTGCAAGTCTCCAGTGACATCTCTGGCTCCCACAAAACCTTTACTTTTCCATTGCTTTGGGGTGAGCAAGAAACAGCCTGCGCTGTAGCTGGTTTAAAGCCACTCACGCGACAATAGGGCAGATGGGTTTTGTATGCTGGTGCAAACAGCAAGGGCAATGGCTGCATGATCTCAGCTTTACCTTGAGGGGACATTAATCAAGCCTCAGGAAAATTTCCACCAGTCTTCCTGAAATTCATATAAATGGTAATGTCTTTGAGATGCCTTCCTTTCTTTCAAGATTGGCTGAAATTTGCTAACAGTTCAAAAGTTACAGGGAGGAGCAGGGGGGGTCAACAACTGGACAGACAGCCACTGCGGCTTTATAAGCCTCATTTTCTTAGAAAAACAGACTAAAAATAGAAGAAAAATACAGTGGCTGACAGATTTCATTAACATAAACACACAAGGTTTTTAGTCCATTAACCTTCTTACTGGCCTAACTATTGCCTGAGAGGTTTGTTTGCCTCTTCCGACAGAGAATAACCTGGCAGCGCAGTGCTCTGGCTGCAAAGAGTCCCACAGACTCTGAATTCCTAGGCAAAAGACACCCTTTCCCACTGCTTCTTGGCATTAGTCAAGAGTTGCCTCTAACTGACACACAGATATCTCTTAAACTTGTCTTGTGGGTTTTTGTCCTTCTCTCTGTTTATTTGTATTGAAGTTGGAAGAGCTGCAGACTGGATAAGGATATTAAGACTCACATTTGAAACAACACGTTATGTATTAAGGGTATAAATCAAAGCCATGATGTCAGTGGAAAGACTCTCACTAAATTCAATCAGTTTGGAGTGTCAGTTAACAGAGCTTCGAAGCTCTTGGTGAGAAAGTGTCAGAGCATCTCATGTGACTGAGGCAGTCCTGGCAGCTCAGCTGGGCCACCCTTTGTGTGCTGGAGCCAAGCAGAGTAAGATCCATGCGGCACAATGCAGTGACTTGCAGGAATAATAACCTGAGGCCCTCTAGCAATATAGCTGTTAGTTGCTAGCATTAGTGCAGACTGTGGTACCTCTACTTTCAAGGAATAGAGTCTAAAAAGGGTGTATGCCTTCATACCACAATAATTAATAAAAATCCTCCTTTGCTCAATCTGCTTTTGAGATTGAAGTTCCTGGGTTTATCCATTTAGCCTAGGTGGTAGCTAGGGTGTCTGAATGCTGCCTTGGATTTTTAACACCTTGACCACAGATCAGGTATGTTTTTCTTCAGTAGTTCAACACAACATTTGAGACACTCCCTTGCCTATTAAATGATGCACTAGAGGAACCTGTACAAGTGAAGTGGAATTTACCCAGTGGAAAAAGCCAGTACAAGTCCCATCTAAAATCCACATTGAATTGTCCTTGATAAGCGGTGATCAGATCTTGTTTGGGCAGGGGTATGAAATTAATTCCATCTAAATATCAGAGGTGCTCATGCTATGGGATACTGGCATATCACACACATTCACAGGTCTAGAAATTTTTGGTTGAACTGTTATTAACCTTTTTGGCTCTGTGATAGCAGGTAGGGCAACTGAGAGACTGCACAGATAATTGCAGCAATGTGCAAGGACAGCAGAAACTAAAATCACTGTAATTCATTTAAAAGCGCTTAATCTTCTGCCTGAGGAAATTAATGTCATAGAAAAAGATTATCTGAGATAAGATACTGCTGGGAGAGCTCAAATCTTTTTTCGATCTGCTGCTCTGCTCCAGGCAGGCTTTTTTCCAACTCATGCAGTGCAATCACACTGAGGAGTTCTTGAACTTTTTGTGACCCTAAAATGTGTCCAATTATTTGGTTTTGCAGATGCAGTCACCTTACAAGGGCACTAGCCTTCCCCAGGGGTCTGGGCAGACCCCACATCCCTACCGAGACTGTGAGATTCACCCTTGCAGCCTCACCGGTTGGGGTTAGCACCCGGCCAAATGCACCAGACACAAACAATCAACTCCTGCTCATGTGCACCAGCACCAACATCCTTTCCCAATGTGCCAGGGTGCCGGCTCACACCCCTCAAAGCAGTGTTCTTCAAAGCTTCCTCTCCGCTGCTTTTCCTTCAAAAGATTGCCTACAGGGAAGGAAGGAATGGACAGATGTCAAGATCAGCCCATGACTGACAGTCAACAGATTTAATTTCTGCTCCCTTGCTCCCTCTTGCTCTGTCACAATCAGTTTAGCCTTTCCACAGCTGTTAGCTTCATTGACTGCTACACCTTGTCATATGTCCTGACTGTGAAATTTTGAAGGCAGGCCTGCCTTCTTGTTGGCTATTTGCAGACCTTCAGTGCACACAGACACTACAATGACACAAATTCAGGTCAGCAGCCAAGTCAGCAACATGGCACTGGTTGGAAATGGAGTTCGCATGACATACATGAGAAATTCAAGTTCTTGCGGAGATTTCTGTGATGATGAATAAATTCAACCTCGGCAAAACCACCTTATGCTATGACTATTTCAATGGCACGGTAACTTCAGAAAGGATTTTTGTTTTTCTTTTATCTTTTGATATTTTTCCCACCAACTTCGTATAAAAGCTTGCACTTTATTTCTGCAAAGTTCTTGATGCAGGCAGGAAGAAAATACAAACAGCTTAACTACTTGTGAGACCTGCCAGAGGGATGAGACAAAGGAAAACCAAGAGCTAAACTTAGCTATGGAAAAGGAAATGGGCTATATAAACTGTTGTCAGGTAGAGAGGAACCTCTTGAGAGCTGTAAGGTTTGGTCTTTCTAAAAGGAGAAGTGCGAGCAACTAGAAAAATAGTGATAATATTATTTATGTTCAGGGAAATGGGTGAATCCTCAATTTTCCAGGTTGCAGGTTCCAGCTGTATGTTTTCAGAGCTTGTGTTTCGGTAGTTAGGCACCAAAGTTGCTTTTTTCTGACACTGTAAGTATACCAGAAACACTCATTTTCCACAGGCATCAATTACAGTATCTTCCACTTTCCTCTCTCTCAGCACATTCCCTAGGCTGTAAATAGAGCATGCCTATTCGGGAAGAGCATGGAGATGCCAGACAAGTTTGCATAGTAGCAGCTGGAAATTGGTTATTCAGAAGGAACCTAAATCCACCTGGAAGGCACCCAGACGCTGGAAAGGAAAGTAAGACATGTTAATGTGCTAGAGGGGAGCCTGGTGCTCCCAGAGGTGTGCCATCCCAAATGCACCCCAACAGATCTCCCTAATGATTCAGCAACCAGAAAATGCTAAAGCTGACTGAAAAGCTCAGGGAGAAGTTGGTGTAGGGGGAGGGAGATACTTGCACAGTGGGCAAGTGGACACTGGATGAACATTTCTTCAGAAACCTCACCACATTTCTCCTTGATGAATGTTCAGACCAGCTCTACAGGAAATGCTCTAAGATGAGGCAGCCTCCAACTTTGAATGACGTTTACATCAAAATCCCAGGTAATGCTGGCAATGCTACAAAGCCCCTTTGAGAGTCCTCGCCAAGGCAGAAATTTTCATCTCACAGGAGAGCCAGGAGCAAGAGTTCCTGAAGAACCAACCAGGCCAAAAGCAGCTTCCTCATAAATAGCAGTAATATCAGAAAGTCTCCTGGACATCAACGAGAAACCAGCGGGCCAAGGACTTGGTCGCTGGGCTGCACCGGTCCAGGGGATGCCACTCAGGGTATGAATCATGGAAACAGGGAAGTCACATCCTGTTATGAAAGCACTGTTTATTTTTCCCGCTCCTTCAGCCCTGGACCTCTCTGCTGTGCCTGCCACTGAGGATGCCAGCTGTGGAGGCTGTAAGGCGGATGCCTGTCAACAGGAACTGAACTGTAATCACCGATTCATTTCACAGTGGCTCCTGAAACAGCCATCAGCTGGCAACCATTTCAGAGAGCAGCCAGGAACTGGCAGGGCAAAACCTCGTCCTGATACTGACTTTTTTTCTGCCAATGGGAATACAAAGCATGGGAAGGTACTATTCTGATGTGGTAACCTCTCCATAGCCACTGGCCCTACTAGCTGGCCAAAAACAGAGCTGAGAAAAACCAGGCTCCCTACCTGCTACACACCAGCTCTGAGGTAGTTTTGGTACATAAAATCGTTTAATAGAGAAGACTACTTCTGCCTCCATATGAGTCTTTAAGATTGTATGACAGACTCTGGAGCAACAAACATAATAATTTTGTGCCCAGGAACTTTGGACATGATTTTCTGGTCAAAGACAACAGGACAGTAACAAGCACAGCATTTAAATTGCATGACCAAAGGGAAGAACTGTAGCCCCAACTTGTGATGTTCATCTTATGCTCCTCAACCAAAGGCTAAACAAGGGAGCCCTGGCCAGTTTAAGCACAGTAAGAACTTTACCAGTGCCTTCCATGGGAGCAAAGTTTCATTGCACAGCTCTACTAACACCTTCCCAGCCACTGCAGTTTTACAGGATGCCAGCAGATCCAACATGTATGATACTATTTTTCCAGTGAGTGCCCTTATTAATAGTGACACCATGGCTTGTCCAGACAACACAACTGCGCAAAGGTCACCTTGAAGAGAATTGTACTGAAGATGCCAGAGCCTCTCAGCTAGAGGATGCAATTCAAAATATATAACTTTAAATAACTCCCAAGGTTGTGTCCTCATCGCTGCAGGATACTGCGAAGGCAGACATTTAAGGGACTCCTATTTCTTTGTAAAGATCTTCTTAAAAAATGCTCTTCTTGCTTAAAAAGCTCTCCTTTGTGAAATTAGCCATTTAGAGCAGAAAGGTAGTGGGACTTGCACAAGCAAACATGCCCTGTCAAAAGCAAGCCTTAGGTTAATTGGCACTCACAGCAGAGCACTGAATATGGCCAGAGTTTCCATAAGGAAATAATTGCACAAGATACCCCCTTGACACATGTTAAGACCCAGTCTTCCTGCCATGGACATAATTTCCCCTGACCTCAGCAGGACTGAGCCCAGACAGTGTAGACCTTGCAAAGCCCTTCTGCTCCCCTTGCTCCGCAGAGCAGGATCAGCTCCAGGTCCAGACGTTCAGGGATCTCCTGTGACAGCTGTGGCTTCCCATGGGACCAAGGGAAATGGCAGGCAGAGAAGTGGCATAGCAAAATTAGCAAAATACTACATTTGTACCAAGCCAGAATCACCTTGCCCCCACCAGACAATTTCACAGGTGTTTCATACAGTGTCTCGTGTCTTTTTGTCACTCTGAAAGCATCACTGATGTTTTCTGCTTGAGGCCTGGTTCAGCACAAACTGCACAAGGCAATCTTTTATCTGAAAATTAGCACCTGAAGATCTTTTCAAGGAGGAGACACTATGAAGCTGGAGACCATGCTGCCATCAGTTGCCCAAAATTCTCCTTCATGAGGTACAGATATGCCAGCCCTCTGGGGGTACTGTGCCCTTCCCAGGGGGGACCGTAATGCAAGCACAGCTGGTAAACTGGTGAAATTAAGAAAAGTGGTGTTTGTCCTATGTGCTCTGCAGAATGCTCTTGACCACAAGTAGGGGTTGAGCAGCAGTTTCGAAAATCAAAGGGTCACCTGCATCAGGAACACCACCTTCATGCACACCGTCTGCTTTCTCGGGCCAGTTAAGGTTTGCAGCTCTGTGAGTAGAGCGGCAAAGTTTTCTAGTCCTGTCTGTATTGCAACAAAAAGCCCCAGTGATTTTTGCCAGGTCACCCTCAAGTCACTGGAAGGGCTGGCCCAGGATGGCGTGAGGCACTTCCATTCCCCAGGCACTGAGCACTGGTCCAGCCATTCCCAAATTCAGCGTCACGACTCCATCTGGGCTGCAGGAATTACGAGAGCATTTACAAGGCTGACCAAAGTTCAGTTTCAGCAAATGTCTTTGCTAGTGCTACAGACCCAGGGTTAATCCACATCCACAGGATAACTTCTGCTTCCCATCCCACTGGAAGCAGTGTTCCCTCATCTTATGGTTTCTTCACTGATTTTTAAGCAAGGTGAGGAAGCGGGCAGACTAATGTTGCATTTCTAGTATCCATTTCTCAACACTTGTGCTACAATGAGAAAAGTCCCCAGTTACTCTAGATTCACATCAGTATTTCCTTTATCTCAGCAAGTACTTTGCCTAAGAGAAGAGAGCGAATACAGGAAAATTTAGCTCTCTTGGTCCTGTTAATATAGTTGAAGAATTTGGCAGGTGAAAAAATAGTACCTGTGTAAGTGGCATTACGGGCAAAACTGCCTCCCCCAAACAAATTACAAGGACCATAGACGTTATTAGAAACAAATAAATACAATTTCTCTATCGAGGAGCTGTAGAACTCTTCTACGAAGCAACTGTCTGGGGCCATATGACAGCAATCTACTTACATACCAGCAATATGCTCTGGTAGGGAGCAGATAAAACAAACATTAGATAAAGGATCAACATCTCCCTGCAGGAATTTACAGATTCAGCCAGAAATTCTTTATGTACCAGGCCTGTTAGGAAAACACTCTTTTCTAAAAACATACTCTGATAACAGCTTAATGCTAAATAATATCAAAGTCTGTAGAGCTGCCTTTCACTCTCTGGTTTGCCTTGGTGAAGTCTCATGACTCAGTTTGCACAATGTAGATGGATGGTATAGAGAAATGAGGAAATGGAGAAAAAAAAATAGAAAAAGACTGGGATGGGAAGGATATTTATGCCAGCTGGCTCTGTCATTCCCTAGGAATAAGGAAGAAGCAGCACTCCAGGAACAGCAACAATAAGACCCCAAATCCTTCTTGCTATTGCTGTGCGCTTCAAAAAGTTGATATTGTTTAATAAACACAGCTCCAAAATGTACAAATAAAATCTGCCCCCAAACTATTCGCCCATATTTCTACATCAGTTATATAGCTATATGCTGCAACTATACTACAGTTAATTCTTTTTGCATGAGGATCTCCCTGGAAGACAAGCAAGTGTGATTACACTTGTTTCATGGATGCCAGAAACCACCAGGGTGTTTCCATGTGACGCTGCTAGAAGGACTTCTACCATGCTCCTTGGAGGGGAAGCAGTAAGGAATCCTCAGTGCAGCACAGGACTTTTTCTTTGTGAAGGGATTTGTCCATGAAATTCACACAGACATATGGAGACCATGCTGCTACTACAGCCAAGAGTCCTCATTCTTCACTTTCTTCTCTAATTTGAAACAATTCACAGCAAATTATATGTCCTAGACAGTTTCCACTGTGCTTGTCATTTTAAATAATTCCAAGCATGTAAATAACTGACAGAAAGGGCTGAATGGTGTAGTGAAAAAAAAGGCTCATGCTACTCAGACAGGCAAGAACCATCCTCACCAGTACCACCAACTCGATGACACAAATTCAGTGCATCATCTGCTACAAGTACAGATTCGACAGAAGTTTAGGAAGAGTACATGGGGTTCAACAGGTGCCCCACCACAAGGTCCAGGCACAACTCTAATGTCCTTCTAGGTTTTAAAACTCATAACAGGGAAAGACAGAAGCAGGGCTGTGGCCTCATCTAGATGATGTAGGACAAGCCATCCTGGAATTAACCTGGAGATAGGCTGCTGCATACTGAGACAAGACAGGTAAGAGCTTGATGGTACTAACTGGTCTAAAAAGGAAAATATAGAAGATATAAATCAACACTCAGTGACAGCTTCGGAAATCAACTAGTCCATTGCAACCTGCCAGCCCAAAAGTCTGTATCTCCTCAAACCCAGATGAACTGTCAAAGTATTACCGAATAACTAAGGAGAACAAAATATTGACTTCAAGTCCTTTGTGCCCATAAATCGCAGGTTTCATTTTCCAAGCTGCAACAGTTTCCTTGCTTATGCGAGTGCAATACCTCAGGAAGTCCTTCCCCACCAGTTTGTTCATACCAGTAGTTTCTGCTGGCCACACCAAGCACCCCGTTATACAAGCTTCCTTTGGCAAAAAATACTTGCTTTTCTTTACTGCTGTGTCCACTCTTAAAGAAAAAGAAAAATCAACCAAAAAAATTATCTTCCCATTCATTTTGTTCATTCTGGTCTTCATGCACATTTCTGGCACAAACACACAAAATGAACAGATGAGAACAAAACACTAAAAATCCAGGGTCGCATGAACACTGGTGCAAATCTTGGGCCCAAAGGCTAAAGTACTGTTCCAACAAAAACCTCCGGGGCTTCTATTGCTAGTTTGAACCGCAACCTGCAGCATGAAGATGACAACATTAGTAGCGGAGACTTGGACAAAATTCATCTATGAAGAAGCACAGATAGAATCTTGCTAATGCAAACAGAACTTCTTGTACTGATGGTAAATTTAATCCATGGTACTGATTTCATTCCCCTTGGAGGTCCACATAACCATCTGGTATAAATCAGTCTGATTCCTTTGACTTCAGTAGGATTATAATGCTCAAAGCCAGTTAAAGAGCTCGCCCAATAACTAAGGAATATTTACTCATTTTCTCTTAAAGCTGGCAAATACTGTTAGCTTTAAGTTTCCCACCAAAAGCAGAGGGGAGCTGAACAAAAAATACTTTTTCTAAACAATGCACAAAGGAAAAAGAGACATTATTTCAGCTCAGCCTGAAACATCTAGTTCTAATTAAAATTAAAAGGGTTAGACTTACAAAGGCTTTTAACTTTTCTTCAAATAACCCCCAACAAATGGGAGGGTGACATGACATGAAACTCTACGCTTAACAGTACTGTGTCAAAATTGAAAGGCGAAGTTTTGTTTCAAAAACACTGAAATTAATTATTTCATTTAGGGAACAACGGGGCAGAAATGCGTCCTTTCAAGGAGTAGCTGGTTTGTACTTTTTCTGAAAACAGCACCAGCAGCAAGGGAACCTCGCAATCTCATACATCTCAGCTGCTCTGCTTTCAGAGTCTGTCCATACCTTTGATCCCTTTGTAGCATGAAATAGTCTTGTAGCAACCTAACACTAGCAAATCTAGGAACTCAGAGAGACCTGGTTTCCTACAGCTGAGCTGTGGTTGATAGACACAAGAGATGATAGACCCGTTTGCGTGCAATTGCATAGGACTGTGCGTGCTTACCTGTTGCATTCATCTCCTATGTCACAGTGTCACCAGATACTTGCACACACCGCTCCAAATGCAGCCACAAGGCTTAGGAGCCTTGGCATAGCGGTGCGCAGCTGGCACTGAGCATGTAGGTCAGTCTGCAGACTAAGTCACTTGCTATGTGTCCAACCAAAACACAGACTCCTTACAGTTCAGAAGCACCAGGAATAGGCTGTTACAGAATAGAATCATTAAGGTTGGAAAAGACCTTTAAGATCCTCAAGGCCAACCATCAATCCATCACCACCATGCCTGCTAAACCATGCCCTGAAGTGCCATTTCTACATGGTTTTTGAACACCTCCAGGGATGGTGACTCCACCATTTCCCTAGGCACCACTTCCCTGGGTATAGTTATGTCCACTGTGAGCTAAAGGCTATTCAAATCCTTTTATTAGCTGAGAGGGACCTGAACACCTGGCTGTTTCATCTGTTTCTGATGCCTGATGGCATAAGGTGCTGCTTCTGAGCGAGGAGGCCTTTGAAAAGTTCAGCTGTTGAAATCGCAGCCATTCCCAGTCCAGCCTACCCATGGTGTGCCACATTCTCAGCTTCTGCGGTCTCCTCTCCCCTGTGCCACAGCTGATGTGGTTCGCTGTACCTATCTTCCCTCCCTCCCCACACACCTCCTTGGGCCATGGCCAGATGCTTCTGCAAAACCAGCTCCTACCTGCTTCCCAGTCTCCACCTTCCTGGCTCCTTGCCTCTGATAACTAACATCCAAAGGATAGGATGTCCCTGTATGTCATGGTCAATACAGTTTGTCAATATTAAAAAAAGCAACAACTGTAGTTGTTTAAAATGAGGCAAAATTTGGATAAAACAATCTCTCACCTTGTAGAGACTGCCATGGATGTTCTTGCAGCGTTGTGAGCTCTTGACTCCAGAGAAAACATATCCAACGCCCAAATGACTTTGGGCTGCTCTTTGGTATTGCTTGACAAAGGTTTCACTGCCACCAAAATGACATTTCTTTTGGTACATGCTACATAGTCTGATGGCAATCAGAAGGAGGATACTCATAGCAGGGACAGTGCAGACCCTGGAGGTGTGTGGCCCTTAAAAACAGCTGAATTCAGCAGACACAAAACCCCTGAGTGCAGCAATAGCAGCTTGGCACTGCCTATTTCTTTTTAAAAGCTGAGTTTATTAGATCCTCACAGCTGGTGCCTCGGTGGTATCAGCCATCTGGAATTTGAGCTTCTTTCTAGGAACTTCATTTTACCAGTTACATTTCCATTTGCTCCTCAGAGTTAGAACACAATTGAAAACCAAGAGCGAAATCTGCTCCAGGATCCTCTGAATGATGCTTCCTATTTGACTGCTCCCCTCTCCTCTCTAATTTTATTGCCAGGTGTTTGTTTTCATAATGGATGGATTCTATATTTCCTTTCCAAAGCTGTTTTATGACACTGAATTTTGATCTGAGGTGACTTGTGCAGAGTCCCAGAAGGCCTCATCTTGAGAAGTGTTCAGTAGGGGTTCAGTCAGCTCTCCTGTAAGGACAAGGCCATCATTTTTAATAACATTTATTCATTTGTTGAATACATTTCACATTAAACCACATGGGAATTGCACAGATTTGTGTTAGCTGGACAGTAAGGAGACTCTTCCGAAACATCCCTTCCTTTTTTGGATGTGTTTGGGATTATTTTTTTTTGCTTTACAACAAACTTTAGAGAATGGCTCAGCTGTGACCAAAGACATTTTATGATTATTTTCCAATATAAAGAGATACTCCAAGTCCCAAATGTGGGTACCAGAAAAGAAAATTGACTAATTGGAGAGCTTTTGGAGAGCACTAGAACAAAAGAAATGACAAGGTGATCGCACTCCAAAGCTTTCAGATAGATAAACAAACTTCAAAAGCAATATAAATTCTGTGTCTGTTCCAGCTCCGTAAAATATGCCTTGGCTGGGAGCATTAGTTTACTACCCAGCTTTCAGACATGGTGCAGAGTGCAAAGGTTACCTGGCAAACATCTGTCCGCCTGGGGAACAGCATCCCCAAACATACCTGATCTCTGTGCACATCAGACACTGAACAACTGCAGAATCAAACATTTTCCAAACAGCTGAAGAAATGAAATTCACTGTCTAGTTGTGGTATCTTCATAAATCTCCTGTCTATAGTATTTCTTGTATTTTTTTTTTTCTACCTTGGTCTTACAATTTGCTGCTCATGTGAAAATTGCCTTGTACGTGCTCTTACCACTCTCTTACCACACATTTATGCAAAGGGAAGCAAATGACATTTCCTTGTGGTTTGCATAATCTCACCGGTATCTGTAGCTATATGAATTTTGATGCAAGTCTTTCCTATCCCTTTCCTTTTCCCAATACAAAGATCCTGTAAGGAAGAGTCCCAAGGAAAACCTGAAAATTTGTGTCATGGGCTGACTCTGGCTGGATGCCAGGTGCCCACCAAAGCCGTTCTGTCACTCCCCTCCTCAACTGGACAGCGGAGAAAAAATACAATGACAGGCTAGTGGGCTGAGATAAGGTCAGGGAGATCACTCACCAATTACTGTCACAGGCAAACCAGACTCAACTTGGGGAAATTAATTTAATTTATCACCAATCAAATCAGACTAGGGTAATAACAAATAAAAACTAAATCTTAAAAACACTTCCCCCGACCCCTCCCTTCTTCTCAGGCTTACCTTTTCTCCCAATGTTCTCTGCCTCCTCCCCTCTCAGTAGTGCAGGGGGATGGGGAATGGGGGTTGTGGTCAGTTCATCACACTTTGTCTCTGCTGCTCCTTCCTCCTCACACTCTTCCCCTGCTCCAGTGTGGGGTCCTTCCCACAGCAGACAGTCCTCCATGAACTTCTCCAACATGGCTCCTTCCCACAGGCTGCAGTTCTTCACAAACTGCTCCAGCGTGGCTCCTTCCCACGGGGAGCAGCCCTTCAGGAACGGACTGCTCTAGTGTGGGTCCCCACAGGGTCACAAGTCCTGCCAGCAAACCTGCTCCAGCATGGGCTCTTCTCCACGGGTCCACAGTCCTGCCAGGAGACTGCTCCAGTGTGGGCTCCCCACGGTGTTCCAACCCCTGTCAGGCACATCCACCTGCTCCAGTGTGGTGTCCTCCCTGGGCTGCAGGTGGAGATCTGCTCCACTATGGACCTCCATGGGCTGCAGGGGCACAGCCTGCCTCACCCTGGTCTTCTCCACGGGCTGCAGGGGAATTTCTGCTCTGGCGCCTGGAGCACCTCCTGTCCCTCCCTCTTCACTGACCTTGGTGTCTGCAGAGTTGCTTCTCTTATATCATCTCACTCCTCTGTCACCCTGCAGATTTGGTTGGGGTTTTTCTCCCTTCTTAACTATGTTATCCCAGAGGCGCTACCACTGTCACTGATGGGCTCGGCCTTGGCCAGCGATGGGTCTGTCTTGGAGCCGGCTGGTATCGGCTCTATTGGACATGGGGAAGCTTCTGGCAGCTTCTCACAGAAGCCACCCCTATAGTGCCCCGCTACCAAAACCTCGCCACACAAACCCAATACAATTTGCTACAGTGACTCACGTTTATTATGCCCCATCCAGACTTCTCTTATATAAGGTTGAGTCACTCATTGGCTGAATCTTTGCAAAGAAAACAGAAAAGAAGGGGGTTTTTTTCAACAAATGTTCAGGTCTGTTCTATCTGTTATAGCAACATGGGTTATGGCTTCACCGGAAATTTTATTTAATTCCCTGTGACTTCCCTATTTTTTTAGTATTTCACAGAATCACAGAATGTTAAGGGTTGGAAGGGGCAGCATTAGCCTTTTCACTTTGGCTTGTTTAAAATAGAAAAAGTTACGTACCCGGAAATTTCTGAACATCTTCTTCCACTTCACACGCTCTGGGTATTTCATGTTTATTTTCCAAAGCCCCAACAACACCTATGTCACCGAGATGCATTTGTCTCCCTGTGCATGGAAGTTCTGTTGTCTGAGCGGTTATTGCTAACTTAGACCTCTAACGTGCATTGCCTTGCATGAGCCATCACCCCGCCCCCTGCCTGACTGGGGGAAACAGAGCAGAATTGTACATCTGCTAGTTTGCTTTGAACAAGCCCCCTGAGGTCTGCAATTCCTGGCAGGTCTTTCCTGCCAGGCTGTGTGAATCCAACCCATTTGAAACAAAATGCTAGGGCACCTCTGTTTCTGATCAAACCTTATCGTGTTCAATCACTTTATGTGGAATTAGATGAAATTGTCATTTTCACACTTCCCTTAATTTTGTTTTTCATCTTTTTGGTTCAAAGCACACATGTTTTCCCAGGGGAAAACACAGGTGTGGTCCACATCATAGTTCCCTAGGCTTCACTGGCAAATCTTGACTATGTTGTTGGTGGGTACTATCTAGATGGCAAAAATGAAAGCAGATTTACTAGATTTCCACAAGAACAGGGTTTAGGAGCCCATGTGACTTCTGCCACCCATGGAAAGATCATCTAGAAAAATAACCTGCCTGGACTTTTTATAATTATATAGTAAAAATCAATGCAGTGCCTTTGTCCAGTGGGAAAACAAAGTGAGCATTTAAAGATGTGTTGGTTAAGTGACTGGCAATTAAATTATACGTGGTGTGGTGAAGTGTAATTTATATCTTGCAAGGATTTGATGTTTGTGTTTGTACACAGTAGACAGCAGTACAACTCTGTGCAAGCTTCAGCCTGTGGCAGCTGCCATTGCACCTCACATTTATTTGGAGGGCAAGGCCTCTGTGGTTAGGCAGAGAGGTCAAGCCCCACATTTAGTTCGAACCTCACCCTGCAGCTGGCTCCCACATCTCTGAGATTTCCATCTATCATATCATATCCATCTTTCCCTGGACGAGAAGCTGTCCCAAAGTGGCTAATTACTGTCACGTCTGCTCTCAGTCAAGAGCCAGTAAGGGATTACACACTTCTAACTCGTTTAGACAATTGTATCAAGTATCTCTGTTGATTGACGGACACCAAATATTTGGCTGCAAACAAGGAGATGCTTCAGGCAGAAACACTCACAAGTGAGGCCACAATTTCAGAGAGACTTTAAGACAGGACACACCAGTGGTCCCCTTCCCAGCCCAGTGGCCACTGCTCACTTCTGCCCCTCACCTGCCCTTTTGCTGGTGCCAACCCAAGTATTCCTGCAGCCTCACAGTCCACAGGGTGAAAGAAGTGATGCAGTGAACGATAACCTGACAACAACAAAAAACAAAGGTAAGTCTCAGCATGGATGGGTGGTCTAACCCTCGCCACTGCACAAGCCCACCAGCATGTCCAAGGCCACCATGGAGGAGGTGACGGGGCAGGACTCTGTCGGTAGGGGCAGGAGGTTGGTAGGATTGCTCCTTGTGGTGACAGCTAAGGCCAGGGGAAATTGCTGGAGAGCTGTGGCTGCAGCCAGGGAAGATGGGCAAAGCTCCCAGCGAGGGGTGAGTCAGGAAAGCACCAGCCAGGCAGCACGTTGAGATGAATTCTCAAAGGTCCAAGCACGTGTATGTTTTTTTCCATTCAAGTCTGTGAATGACTTGTTCATGACTTGTCCATGACTGTTTTTCCTACTGTGCATACTGTAAATAAATACTTCTGCTTGTGTTTTACCTTAGCCTTGCTGAAATAACAGTGATTTCACCATAGCTTACAGACATTTTTGCCCAAAGGGTGTAGCAAAGTGTAGTGAATCTGCAAGCTCTAGATCACCTTCAGAAGTGCCCAAGGGTGCAGGGTGTTTTCCAGAGGATCCAATGGGTACAAGCATGTGCCCCAAAGAAGTTGCATGAGATGGTTTGAGAGATGGCATCGTGGGTCAGAAGAAGAAACGTGTGCAGTGCCTATCTGGATCCTGAGCATCCCAGAGAATTTGACACGTCAATGTCTTCCAGAGAGGCAAGCTGCAGCAGGAGGGATTTCAGCCTCTTAGCATCATCTTGTTGAGCTGAGCTGACAGCAGAAAGAATACACCAAATGTGTATTTTGAAAATGAAATTTGATCTGCCCACAGCCAGTTCTGCACTTGCTTTTCTGTTGACACAAGAGGGTCAATATTTGCCATTCTCTGGCTCCAGTGGGCTTGCCACAAATACATATTTGGATGAAGCTCAGCACTACCATGGTTTCTTGACAGTAAGCCAGAAGAGCAAAAATGTACTCTGAGGTTTTATAAATGAGGGGGAACCCCCTCCCCAAACTACTAATTCTTGTGGAGAATTGTTTTGAGGTACATGCCTCACTTAAGTACTCTGTAAATATGACTTCCGAGAAAAAAATGCTGTATTTTATTTTAGCTGTAGATCGGTCTGAGCCACACCATGGCTTGGGTGTTGAAATAAACTTTTGAAGAGATCCCTGTGAATACAATTCTGTCAAGCAGTGTTGGTGCTGCAAGCCACGATCAGCTGAAGAAATGTGGATTACATCTGCCTCACTGAATCCTGTTATTATCATTATTACTTCACAGCTCATTTTTCCTTCCCAGCACAAGGCTCTCCAAGCACAGGAATTCGCCGAGCTCCTGGGAACGTGCCACACACACTAACAAAGCTGGCATTTATCATGGCTTGTCAGAGTGACATTACAGCCGCTGCGCTTGCCGTCCCTGCTCCTGCACGCAAAGCCCCTGGCCTCGCAAGCGGGCATGGCGAAGCCACACAGTGAATATTGGCACACGGCTCACTTCCCCCTTTGCCAAAACCCCTTACCTGCGCCTTGCCCGTTTTCACTTGCCCACCTGCTTTGGTGAGATGCGCCTGCATAAGATAACCCTCTCGGCAGCGAAGGCCAGTGGTCTGCTCTCCCCTCCTGCTGCCCGTTTTCCACAGGCACAGCTCCGTTTCCCTGGTTGGGCTTTTCCACCCATTCCCATACGCCGTGGTGGCAAACACTGATGCTGCGACCAGCTGCCAACAGTTGGGGCTGGCACCAAAGGCAATGTAATACTGTAAAAAGCAATTTTGACAATCACCAGCAAGATCTATTCATCGTGTCCTACAGTAGGCATTCCCCACAGCTACCAGCTTTTCTCCAGATTTGTATGAAAAGGAAAACTTGTAGCCCCTGTTATCGTTTCTTCCTGGCTCGGCTGGCAAAGTTTGCACAATGTTCAGGTGTAATTGAGCAGTGAGGCTTCTTGAAAGAATCGCCAGCAGCCTCTTTAGTTCATTTTTCCATTTATGAAACATATGTTTTTTAAAAGTCATATTATCGCAAGCTGTTGGTGTTTGCAGCAGATCTAATTGCACAGAGGTGGTATTTGGTTTGGCTGTGGCTGCCCATCACAGAGTTTGCTAATTCTTTTATTTTCTCCTGGCGGTATTAATGAGCTAATGGCTCACCTTCATATTTCTAGCGCCTTTGCTTTAGCATGCTTGGGAAGGAACTACACAGCTCCTAAAAAGTGCCAGAGAGACCTAAATCAGTCATGAAAGAGACTACACACTCAAAATCAACTTATTCTGTCTTTGCCTCCTTAAGAGCTTCTCTGACAACTCCCGAAGACAAGGCAACTCCTCCCACTAACTTGCAACATATTGAGTTTCTTTTTTAGGCATCCAGAATTGAAGAAGAAACATTCAAAACTACTTTGTCTTGTTGCCCAGCTTCTCTGTTCATCTCTATGGAAAATAATTATTAATACAGGCAAATTTATACAAGGACTAAGATTTAGTAGGACTGAAAACTGCTTTAAGACCTTTAGCATTCACAGACTGCCATGGTTTCAGTTTTCACCACGAGCTGAACTTTCTTATTAGTCCCCTGTATTTCTGAAGTATCTGTTGGAGAACCTGGATGAAGTAAGGTTGCTGACTACATGTGCCCAGTAATCAATACTTAGCACACCTGTGATATTTACACACCCCCCCCCAGGACTGTACATTCTTGGGGAGTTTGCCCACACTCTGTAAACTTAGACAAGCGACATGGTGGTAGGTTAAACAGATTCAGGCTGAGGAACTTTAAGAAAGGGTACGTCCATTCTGACATGTTTATGAAATGTTTAACTCGGGAGTTTACAAATAACTTCAGATACACGTTGTACATCTCAGGAATGAACAGCTATATCTCACAGCCATGCCTGCCTTTGCCCAGTTTATAACCCGTGACCAGAAAAGATGGAGTTAGACCAAACCTTCTGCTGGAAATACAAAAGATGAAATTGGACTTAGGGGGAGGAATTTAACACAATAATCTTAGCTATGACAGTCCTTTTGTAACACCAAAGCTGGGAAACAGTGTTCTCGGTTCTCTGATGTTCAGCTTTCTCCCTCTGTAAAAAGGAATTAGTAGGACTTACCTATCCCACAGGCATGTTGGGACAATTTGTCTACCACATTTTGAAGTCCACATCTGAGAGATACTCTACAAAAGCTGACTATTATTAAAAGCACAGTCCTTTTGGAAAAGCAGTTGTATATTCAAGTGTATTCTGTAGTCTTTTTCTTCACTGCTGGTCTTCATGGTATAATTCTTCTATGTTTTAAGAACATGGCTGCAAAACAAATAACATCTGCCCCAGAAATCTTCTTTCAAACAATACCAAGAAATCAGGCAGATGAAACAGGAGGAGGTCTTTGCTGTCTCCTGGGTCTTTCCTTTCTCATCAGGTACCAGCCTAGAAAACAATAAGATGGAGCACGATAAATAACAGAAATCTGCTTGGCATTGTCTCACTTAATGCTTACTGCAGAGAACATGCATTTTACATTTTTTCGTCACCATCTTTGTGTGAGTAATGATCCATTTTGTTACTAAGGATCTCTATTGATGGCAAATTAATGCATGTGGATTCATTAAGCATGTTTTCCTTTGAATGTGATTGTTTCTCTTCCCCCTCCTCAGAATACAAACGAATGCTGCTGTGCATCACTGTAGTGTGACTCAGTAGGGTTCTTCCAATCTTACAGGCACAACTAGAAAACAAAAAATGGCACTAATTTTTTTTTTAACACAAGTCAAAAATATCTCAAAACAAACTTCTTAGTCACACAGGGCTGGATTCTGATCTTAGGAAAAGCATGAAGGAGGAGTAGTTCCACAGAAGAGAAGGAAATTTTTCTGTATGTCCCATAGCATAAGTGAGGATTTTGGTCCTCTGAAGATATATATCAACCTCCCTCCACTTCCATCTCTTCCCTGCACTGCCCCACCGCCAGCCCAGGCCCCACTGGCTTCCACATGATGCTTTTCCAAACCAACAGCTGCCTCTCAGCTACCACCTCTTCTCTGGCATCTCTTCACCTCATTTTCCCTGGCCACACACACTCTCAATTAGGGAGATCTTTACCTGATGACGTAGTTATATAACGACAGGACCACTCTCCTCCAAAGGAGAACTAGAAAACATAATTTGTGTATGTGCCCCTGACCTCCAAATTAGTATGGAAAACTTCTTTTGAATAACCTCATGGTAAAACCTAAAGAAACCCCTCCCAAGCAATTTTCAACTACTGTATGTCTGACATGGTTTTTACTTTTTTTAAGTGGAAAGACAAACCTTGACAATGAGCTGATAACACACAGTCAAGTGTGGCTTTGAATTTCTTGGCTGAACTGCTGCTAGCTTGCATCAGAAATTTGGTACTTATGTAAACAAAGAACAAAAAAAGACACCCCCCCCCCCAAAAAAAAAAAAAAACCC
>Ga0065711_1037557_pt1 | contig 19708 bp, 13 predicted proteins | sample Hoacrofraction12_FD_59098 | JGI IMG/M metagenome (GOLD analysis project Ga0065711, IMG submission 59098) | Hoatzin crop microbial communities from Cojedes, Venezuela - Epithelial fraction 12 v2 (version 2) | ecosystem: Host-associated > Birds > Digestive system > Esophagus > Crop | place... | reverse complement strand
AGTTCTTCCTCATGTGCCTCAGTTTGTGCCCATTGCCCCTTGTCCTGTCACTGGGCACCACTGAAAAGAGCTTGGCCCCATCCTCCTGACACCCACCCTTCAGATATTTATAAACATTTATTAGGTCCCCTATGAACAAAAGAACTTTTCAACAACCAGCTTGTGTATTTGAGAAGGAACGGATGCCTGGACCATTGTGGTGGGAAGGAGGTCCTGCAATGGCACACAGCTAGTGCTGCCAGGCCATCACTTCTGGGTGCTAGCAATCACTCAACAAAAGGTGTACCAAGCATTCAGCCAGCCGTGAGACACACAACCCTGGAGCTGTAGCAATGTGCTGATGTCAGTCTGATGCCCTGCAGTACAGGAGATCCTAGAGGACTCTCTCCCCAGTCCCAAAAAAATGCCAGGATGCTTCCTAGTGCCAGCTAAGGAGACTCTGCAGCTGCTCTGCATCCTGCTGCCCGAGCAATGACAAGATCAGACTGCCCCTGTGAAGAAGCCTTCAAAGATTTATCACCCTGGAGTCACTCACAGCTCCTTAATACAACATACAGGATCCACATCTCCACAGCCAGTGGCACTGAGGGATTCACGGGGCAGTGGCAGGACGGTCTGGGGCATCCCCAGAAAACTGCATCTGACAGCGAGGTTTAGAAAATTCTCTAAAACACAACTTTGAGTGGGGAGAGCCTGGTTATTCCCACCAGGGCACACTTTTATTACAAAGTATTTTATTAAGCATAAGCGTTCTTATCCTGTCTGCTCTCCTCCTGCCTCTGAACCCCTCCGAGCTTCTGCCTGAGAGCGTCCTTCAGCTCTGCTGCCCACATCCTGCAGCTCCGGCTGCTCCTGGTGTGGCGGGGACTGGGAGGCGAGCGCAGGCTGCGGGGTGCGAGCCGCAGCCCTGCAGCAGCCCTGCAGCATGCTGCCCCGCTGCCCGCTCCCTGCCAGCACCTGGCAGCGACTGCCGCTGCCAATTTCACCAGGAGGTATGAAGAAAGCCCTTAACAGACAGTTGTGGAATAATCCAGTCATAAACACATTTCTACACAGCTGCTGGCAGTTAGTAACTGGTTCATGCTCTGAGAGGAAGTTTTACATCTGTGATACTTCCCTGAGGTACCATAAATGGGGATGAGATCATCCACATAAATGAATCGCTTTCGAACCAGCGCTGCCCAGCCCCAGCACCAGCAAAAGCGACCCCAGGGGCACAGGTTAGGAAGGACTGCATAAAACCCAGATTCCACCTGTCGGTCTAAGACGCCTCATGCCACTGCACACCATGGGCTAGAGGCAGGCACTTTTCTGAGGACAGGGGAAGCTGCTCCACAAAACGGCAGCCTGCTTGGCAAGGCAGGGGCACATCCTGCCTGTCAAAAAGGGACTGTGCCAGCCTGCCTTCACTGACATGTCTTCCCGAGGCTGAAGCACTCACGTCCTGAGCAACTCCTCCAGTGAAGGCTGCAGAGCAGCCAGTCTCCCTCCTGAATCAAGGCGAGAAGGCTACTTCGGTTTAGATGCCCAGGACAGGCTGACACAAGTCCTGCGTGCAGACGGGCATGGCCCCGCTTGCACAGCAGGCTTCCCAAGGGATTGCGATCCCCAGAGGAAGAGCAGGGTTGGGAATGGTCACCCAGAGCTGCTCCTGCAGACAGGCATGGCCACCAGCTGCAAATAGGTCACATTTCATGTCCTGCTCGGTCCCTGGGACAAACCAGGCTCAAGAACACCACAGATTCTGCCCAGGCTACTCAGGACCAGCCATTGCACCAAGGGGGACCACTTCTGACCCATTTGCAGATACCGGGGCTTGGATCAACCCCATGGCTGTTGGAGGTGCAGCTCCTTGCTCCACAGGGGCACCTTTCTCATAACCTGTCTTGCTAGCAGCTAAAAAAAGTCCTTGTCTCCCCTCTTACCAAGGCACAGCCCACCCAGGACACCAAATTGCCAAGTTTTGAGATGTCCCAGTGAGCCTGCCCAGAAAAACATCAGGCATTTTTTTGCAAGGGGACCATTTCTCCCCAGGAGGTGAGCGGAGCAGCCAGGAGAGTAAGCGAGGAGGAAGGGGAGCCCCGCAGCTGAAGGGAGGCCCAGGCTTCTGCCCCCCTCCCCGTCCCGGATTTGACCTGCGCCCCCCTGCCCACTGGCCCCTCCACTGCCCACCCTCCGGCTGGCCCCTGGGGGCTCCGCTGATGCCCTGCCAGGGCAGAGCTCTGCAGGGAGCAGGGCACCAGCCTCTCCCGAGGCTGCGTCAGGCACAGAGCCAGGGCAGGAGACCCTGGCGAGAGCACTGCCACGAGCACAGGCAGACGGCATGGGCAGCACAACTGCAGACCCTGCCACAGCTCTCCGATGACCTCCAGAAGACCCAGCATCTGCGACAGGCTTGCTACCAGTTCAGGCAAAAACTGTATGAGAGAAACAAACGACTCAACAGCAGCTGTGTTAAAAGTGTTATATTATTTATTGCATTCTTAACAAAAATACTTTTAAAGAGAGTTTTTTCAGCATGTACAAGACATGGAGATACTGGGGTTGAGCACAGCAGTTTGCTTTGACACGGGCACTTACTTCAACAGCCAGTTAACATGATGGGTGCAGGAGAAAGTATCCTTTGCGAGCCACTACAGAAAAACCACTTCACCGAGGGGTCTAAACAGGGCAGGAGATACGTTCCCAGGTCTGGGCCAATCTAATATAACCCACAGAGGAATGGGATGGGGGAGGCATCAGGCAGTTTACCGTGCAAGGTCCTTTCTCTCGACCAGAGCCCAGCCTTTGGGGGTTTGCACTGAAGGCTGCACATCCTGTGCCAGGACAACGGGGATCTCTCTGCAAACGCATCTGTGCCAGCAAACTGATGGCAGCAACGACGCCAGTTCCCTCCAGTGCCCAGCACCTGCGGGAGTCTCCTCCTCTGCAGACCTGAGGGTTCCCTGAAGGGATCCCCCCAGACAACATCTGAGGAGCTAATCCTATCAGTACATCCATGGGAAAACATCAGCAGGGACCAAATATTATAAAAATATAAAATACTGCTTCTAATATATAGCAGCAGCACTGTATTGACTCAGAAAGCCTTTAAAACATATCACCATTTTTTCAGTTCTTTGTGATTCATAAATTAGATCTACTTCTACCAGATTTCCCTATCTTCCCTTCAACTGAAGGGAGACTGTGACTTGCAGAATACAAATGTTACAACAGAAGTAAAATGACATCCTCAGAGGAAGGTGAGCGAGGTCTGCCCTGGTCTGGCAACAGCACTACGAGGAACGTCCTCTGCATGAAACCAGCATGGGCCATTCCTCAGAAGAAAGGAGCTTCTTCTCGTTGCCAGACCTCTAATTCCTTGAGCATGGGCCTTTTACCGCACCACTAAAAATAAATTACTTGAATTAGAACTACAGAACAATTAAAAAGAAGAAAGGAAAAGCACGTCAGGAATGTCTGACACAGCCGACAGACAGTGAGCTTTCCAGAAGAGAAGCTAGTGCACTGCACTTTCAAAGGACAGGCCAGACAGATTAAAGAAGATCCTTCAAGATCACATAAAACAAGCCATTCTTCTGCTACACTGCGCTGCCAGTGTTCAGTTCCCGCTGAAGTTCATACAACTTTCCAGCCAAGTCTGTAGTCCAGACATGGCATGACGATGCGCATTCATATTAACCTGAATAGTTTCCTGCAACCCACGTGCACTGGGACAGCCTGGAGAGCAGCAGCGTGCTAACTGTGCGTGGGTAACACCCTGGCCCTTTTCCCTGCTGTAGCACACCATGATAACGCTCCTGGTTTTTCCAGAGATGAGGGCAGCATAGTAGGTGCAGATGTGCAAATAAAGGAGACGACAGACATGTTGTAATAAAGCTGCCACACATGTTATCACCACCTGAGGTGACATTATTAAAGCCTCGTTTCAGAATCGGGGTTGTACATGAAACTCTCATGCAGCACTAAAGTAATTAAAAAGTTGTAACAGTTCGTTCTTACATCTGTAAGGGGGAAAGAAAGCAGCACAAAATCAACATGTCTAAGATTTTAACCTATATAGCTGTGAACCTAGGTTGTAAATTCTTCACGATAGGAGAACACAGTACAGAACCCACCCTAAGAAACACTGAGTAAGTGCAAAGTAACTGTACCGAAGTTGACCGAATTAGTGATAAAAAACCAAACTTCCCGAGGTCAGAAGCAGGCCCTGTATCTTCCCTTGTTTCTGTGCAGTCTCTCACATTTTGAAGAAGGCAAGGTGGTTCAAAAATGAAGATTGTAACATGCAAGAAAATAATATGACATAACTATCTTTAAACATTGTCGTATTATGAAATAATTGTATTTTAACTGCCATTGTGAAGGGCAGGTAGGGGCTTCAGACTGGAGCAGACAAAGATGAAACTCAGATATAAGCGCATGCGGTACTGCAGGATCCAGGCATGTGCCATAGCAGCCCTTCTCAGCAGTCTAAAACCACGCAGTGCTCAGACCTGTCCTCCTGTCCTCAGCATCGTGCCCTTTTCCCTTCCCTGCACAAGCTCTGCTTTTACATCCCTCTCCCCAAACCTGTGTGTAAGCCACAGTAAGCCCTGGATTGCCCATTATTGCTGAATCCAAGATAAAAATAATGAGCAATAAGAGTCTTTCGAGCCATAAGGATGTATCTCTGCACAGTGCATATAATCATTTGCAGGAAGATGATGGGAAGGCAGTAATAGGGTAAGTTTGTGGGTTGACTGCAAAGGGAGCTCTGTAGTACACTGTCTCAGTAAATAACGTTTCACAGGCACAAGAAGAGATCAAGATAATGATTCCTATTGCATCTCAGCTTATAGAGCGTTCAAAGCACAGGTAAGCCAGTGAAAACTCCTAATCTCTACGAACAGAAAGACGTCCTACATCTCAAGCTCTCTAAGACCTGAAATTCCTCTTTGCCATTGCAGAGGGCCAGCCCTACTATTCAGCTGCCATAATGCACACCGCTCTGTTAGCTAGCAGGGAGATAGGCAGGCTGGGGCAGCCACTGACCTTCCCCACAGAGTACTGATACACATGGAGAGGCCATGTGAGCATGCAAGCAGCTCAGGAAGGGGCACCCTTCTTTACTTTACATGAAGCAGACTAAAAATGGTGTTTTCTCTTTCGTGACCTGGTAGTCCGTGCAGGAGTCGTCTCTTTTGGGGGGTTTCGGTTAGACTCTGCACTGGGCTCAGGGGGCTGTTTTGAGCAAGCTGCTTGCAGAAGAGACCCCTGCATGACACTAGGATCCTGTATCCTATGGAAAGCCTGGACCCCATCACGGATTTCCGACAGGGTCTGGCACATCTGGCCAACCTGGCTGGTGAGGTCAGCCATCCTCTGGCCAATGACATGCATGCTGTCTGCCATGTCCCTGTGAATAGCCACCAGCTCCTGGCAGAACTGCCTGAACAGGTCTGTCTGCTGCATGTGGGAATGGAGAAGCTGGCGATCGAAGCTGGAGAGGGGTGGGCTCCTCGTGCGAGGGTGCGGAGGTCTGCAGGACGAGGTGGTGCGCAGGGACGGACGGTGCAATTCCTGCCTTTGGCTGGTAGCTTCTGAGTGCTCTGATGAGGATGAAGTGCGGAGGAAGGAGGGCCCGGAGAGCTGGTTGACTCCTGCACCGGCCCTCTGCAGCGATGAGAAGCGGTGTTCCCGAGAAGTGCCTGGCATCTCTTCGTCTTCGTCAGCTTAAACAGAGGAGGAGGAATGAATTATTAATGTGAAATCCCTCACGACTCTCACTTCTGTTTCATGGTATCTCAAAGCACATTGGAAAAAGGGTTTTCCCCTCCCCCCTGAGACAAGCCTGTAGCTCCTGATGCATAATTCAACATGCATATGCTGCAACGTTAGCATCTGGGTGACAAGCTTAGCCATAGGAGGCTGAAGAGCGGGTGAACCCAGTCAACCAAGGAGGAATCCAAGCTGCCATAGTATCCTGTACACAGCATTGTTCATTACGAGAGTATAAATTCATTTCAGACAGTGGCAATGACTCCCCTTCCCCAAAACTGTAAGCAGCTAGAATACTCCAACATTTGGAGGGACAAAGGCTCCTGGCCTTTGGTCCAGTCTCAGAACACCCTGACACATTCCGTTCCTTGTGCCAAAATCCTGCTCCCGTGTCATTTCTTGCATCCTCCGCACTGAGAAAAGCACAGACGTAGTATTTGCTGCTCACAAACTCTGTACTGCAAGGCCACTACGTGGCTTGGCGTCACTACGGTAACCAGGCAGTCAGGCATAGCAGCAACAGGACCCTATGTTAATCGGGCAAGTACACTGATGCAAAACCAAACCCAAAGCAAAACACCATGGGAAACTTCTCATTAGTCTGATAAATACCCAGTGATGTGCCAGTTCACAGGTACAGGCACATCAAAGAGCAAGAAGAGATGATACTTCACTTGTTGCAACTGCTCACTATGTCCTTGCACAAGCTGTATTCACTTCACCTCTGAAATAGCGCAACTGGCTTCCAAGATAGATGGACAGAATGACCAAGTCCCACTTTGCCCGTTCTTGGAGATTTTCGTCCTTGCTTTCACGCTAACAACAATACTTCAGATACGAGATAAAACCTAATACGGTAAGACAGTGCCACCCATGAAGTGTTAGTTGGCTCATTTCCCGAGAAGTTGCCCCCTGTTTCTCTCCTTTGTATCCCTAAAAGCTCGCAGACCAAGATGCTGCACCTCAGCACAAGAAAACCATATGTACACAGCTGGGGAAAGCACCTGCAAAAAGCAGCTTGCAGTTCAGCACTAGAAGGTATCTGAGAGTTTTGGTGTAAGATTAACTTAGAAAACAGGGCCAGTAGTTTCTTAAGAAACAGTGAAGAAGGGAGTCATTATCATCCCCCTTTTTCAGAGCACTTGTGCTGAGCCTTTGGACCACTACTGAGAAACCATTAGTGGCCTGGCCTCAGAAGCACAAATATCAGAGACCACTGAGCCCCCACAACAGCCCTCTTGGAAGACGGTCACCATGCAGTGATCCATTAGTGGCTGGCACACGATGCTCAGTTGGCCAGCATTGCTGTTTTACTTGGGTGCATGCGAGTTGAAGAACTCCTAATCCTTCACAGATGCTTTTTCCACAGACTGGAGGTAGCTGCACTTCAACTACAGATGTTTCCTTGCTTGTAGGATTAGTTCAGACTTAAGACCCATTAAGAAAGTGGAACCTGAACAATGTCTTATAAGACAGTATGGAAAAGGATTAGATAAACAGATGAAGAAGATGATCTTAACTTGGAAACAGCTTTCCCTCAATCCATCTCAGCACCCCAAGATCACCAGAGCAGGCTGTCTCGAAACAAAACACGGCAGTAGGACCTGGCTTGGCAGGAAACCCCGCATCTCACAGAACACACAACGCTCCTCTGGTGTCAAACTGAGATATGCACGCATAAGACAAAAAGGTGTTAAGGCAATGATACTTACAGCTTGTTGACGGGCTGTCAACCACGTCCAGATCCGCTCTCCGGAAGCCGTGCATCTGGCGTGACGAATGCAGCGTCGACTCGATGGCTCTCTCGTGGGCGGTCAGGACGATGGCCGAGGGCCGCCCCGCGCTGCTGGGGCTGGAGAGGGACCTCTGCATGAATGCCAGTTTGTCCTTGGTCCTTCTCTTCATGTCGTCCCATCTGTGTTTAATGTCTTTCACAGACCTGGGGACCTGGCTGACTGATGTGATCTGCCTGGCTATGCCTTCCCAGATCTTGTCCCTGTCAGCATGGGATAGACGCATTGTCTCCCTCCCAAACAGCATGGCTTCATTTCGGGTCACCTCAGTGACCAGAATGTCCAGTTCTTCCTTGGAAAACTTGGGCTTCCTCTTTCGTTCAGCCATGTTCCTTGGGTTGAACATCCCACAAAGCACAATTGGGTAAAAGGGAATCAGCGCAAAGCATCCCCCTGCATCCAACCATTTGGCCAGTGCGGCACTGGGGTAGAGGAGTTCGGTGGGATCCAGCTCCCCCCACCCGCAACAACCTCTCAGTTTTCCTCAATCGCACCAGGAAATGCCAGCCGTTTTGTTTTTAAGAGGCAATTTTCAAGCTTAAGAAAAAAAAACCAAGCAACACTAGTGTGAAGAAGCCTTTTCTTCAGCTTTACAGTTACAATGAAAATTTACACTTCATCTGATGCCCTGACCTACGTATGAGAATTTCAGTAAAGCTCCACATCACTTGTGGCAGTTTTTGCACAGAAAAAAGTGTGAGAACTCACTATCAAACTTATAAATTAACTTCTAAGATGACCTTGCTCAAAAATGGGCGCTTGAGGAAATTTAGAGGCCTGAAACCTGCCTGGCACAACATGCAACAAACTTTTACACCACCCTTTCCGTTAAAACTTGCAAGATGTCATGCTACATCCAGAGGCTACACCAAACTGGATTTTTTCAGGGAAGAGAAATTTCAAGTAGACTCACAGGCATTTCTGCAACTCGCTTTTCCTAAGGAAAAATGCTTTCTTCAGCAGCAGGGATACTGCACATCCAGTGTTTGCTTCACTACAAGTCTCGTTTTACCCAGAAATGATCGCTGTTTCCTATTGTTCTCAAAAGGAATGAGGCCACCCACTTGCTTTTCCTGGCTAGGCTTTGCTGTCACTGCCGCTGAAAAGAGCCTGAGCCCAGTTTCTGGTGCTTCAAATGAACAACTCGTAGCCTCAGCCCATTGAGAAGAAGAGGCAGCCATCCTGCGAACAAGCAGTTTTGTCCAGAGGGGATGGGGGAGGGGGTAATTTTTGCAGCCACAGTTGAAGGAAATTTTAAAAATAAACAGAACATTAGTCCTAAATAAGGCTTCTTATTGGGGGAAAAAAAAGGAGGTGGCAGATCTATTCAATAGGGAAACAGAAAACAGACCGCGTGAACACGCTGTTCTGCACATAAACAAGGTGGGATTGCAGACAGGAAAAATCTGCAGCCTGGGCAACGGACACCTGTGTACAAGCATGCAGAACAGCACTGAAGAGATCACAGGGTCACAGAGAAGCAGACCTGTTGGGAACACTTAGTGTACACCTTGATCTGAATTACAGCAGAGTGGAGTAAAATGCCAAAATGGTTACTCTAGCGCTACGCATTAGAAAAGACTGCTTTCACATGCCTTCAAACAATTAAAAGCATGGATGTTAGGGACTTTTTTGAAAGATGTCATGTCACACAGTTCTTCACATTTTAAAAGGAAGTTCTCAGCCAGAAATCTACATCAACATGGAGTTATAGTGGAGAAAGCAGCACTCATCCGAGGCAGAAGATTTCAGTGTTAATATAAATCACTCCAAAGAGCTGTCACTACAAACCTAGAAAATTAATGTTTAAAAAGGATATTATGATGTAACATAAAAATAATAAGACATCTTTATGGTTAGGACACCTAGTAACTGTAACTCTGAAGTGACACTATGGGAAGGAAAACCTATTAGCTTCCCGATCTGTCAGTTTTCTTTCCACTTTTCTAGATGTCTACTAGTATATATCTACTAATAATAGCATCCTTGGTTTCGTTTAATTTGGGACCTGTTGTTAGCATCTTTGCAATGTTAGGGGACTAAACTCTGGCTGGGATAGCTCAGACCCTTCTCTTTCAAAAAACATACAGAATCACAGAATCACAGAATAGTAGGGGTTGGAAGGGACCTCTGTGGGTCATCTATACATTTAAACCTAAAATCTTGGCTGCATGTCCTATCTCTTACAGGCAGACTTTAGCCACCTCAAACTACTTTCTGAAAAGCTGGTACAGGCAAAGGCCTCAGCAGTTTCCCCACCTGCCCCACGTTCGCGATGGCCCTGCTGTCACCTCCTCAGAGCTGGGTGCCTTTCAGCACTGCCGTGGCCCAGCAGAGGAGAGGTGGTTTGGCATGCACTTGAAGGGTGCTCGTGGGCTAAGAAAAACCTATGGAAAGGCAGAGGGACCCTTGTCAGATGTCATCCCAGTTTCTCCTTAGTGCCATCACACTGTTGTTTAATGAATATCCCTAACACTGCTGCTCTCTGTCGGGGTAAGCGTCAGAAGCTGCTAACCTTGGTTAAACTGGAAAACCAGTAGGAAATGCCACTCAAATCCAGGTCACATGCAGAGAGAGCTGGGACCTAAGTGCACAGACGCATTTCACTGGGACAAATGTAAAAGCATCCTTGAGATACTGCTTTGGTGCAGCTTCATTTATGGAGGGGTAGAAGAAGTGTTTAGACAAGATGGTAATGAAATGATGGAGAGCCAGCAAAGCACTTGCTACACTGATCTCAAGGAAAAAACAAACAACCCAAACTTAAAAGGAAATAGCAGTTCTCCCAGCTGAACACTGGAAGGAGGGAAAAGACTATGCGGAACTTTGAGCAAGGGAATATTTATGGTTTGATTTTTATCACATTCAGCAAAATTGGGCTCCATGTATATTCTCCGCAGGTACCCACAACTGCACAGCATCATCAGTGCCTCCATGTGGTGGAAACCAGTCTCCACTGACAAGCTGCTCTGGTGAGGAGTAACAGTATTTTGCCAAGTGCCCCTGGCTGGAGGTGAGCGTACAGAACAGAAGCTTCTCCGGAGCTGCTCAGAGCCGCTGGTGGAGTCAGGAAACCTGTGCCCCCTCTTCTCTGCTGAACCCATGGCTGCTGACACCAGCAAAGCTGCACCCACGGGGAATTAGAGCCCTTTTTGCTCTTCCCACACAGGGTATCCCATCAAGTGCACTTAGGACAACCTGTGGTAGATCTGGATATTCAGATTTCAGGGTTTCCCCCCATTTGCTCCAGCATGACTAGTGTCAAAACTATTGAAGATAACTTCAGTATTCCAACAGCAAACTCACCACACAGAATGTAATGAGTTCTGGCCAGTTTTAATCATGAATTCAATTAATGCTAGGTTCCCAGCAGGCACATTAACCTCCTCCTTATAAAAATGCAGACGGTATTACTGCCAGAGAGATCTTCTTCCCCTCATGCACTTCCTCCAGCATGCAGAATGCCTCTAGGAGCAGTCACTGACACTTGAAGTACCTCTCTGGGGATGCTGTGTGGGTTTCAGCAAGCCCCAGAGAAGCCCTAGCTGTGGGTCTGCAAATTCACACCTCAGCCCAGGTTACTCTGAAAGTGCAAGACTGTACAGCTATTTCTTTAAAAACACGTGACGTTGTGAACTATGTGAACAGTGGGCACTTAATGATCACGCCACAAAGATAACAGCTGACTCCACTTCTCTTGGCCTCTAAGAAGCAAGTATATAACCACTTCAGAGACCCAGTGAAAATTTTTTTTTACAGGGATCACAGTCCTGCAGTACTTCAGGATCCCTTTGCTCTGCCTAAGTTTCAGTCTGTAATGCATAAGAACATCTACTCCACTTGCTGCAAGGTAACAGAGACCAGTTCATGAAGTTCAGCAAAACGACTTGTGCATAGGCTGGTGGCTTTTACTCCCCCTGAAGAGATGGGAAGCTACACTAACCCTGAATTTTTTTAAATGTTTATTTTAAGAAGGTCCTGTAAAGTTGAAACAGCAGCTCAGTACTTAGAAGATCTACTGCTGATCTAAGTTGGTCCTGCCTTGAGCAGGCCATCGGAGCATCTGACCAGAGCCCCCTTCCAAGCTCTATTACTGTACGAAGATCAAATTGCAGACATCTCCATTATCAGGAGACACAGGAAGACATACAAAACCATCTTGCTCCCCATGACCTCTTTGTTTGGAGGGAAAAGGGTGCAGGGAGAAAGGCAAAGGAGAAAGAAGTCAGGAAGACTCGCACCAGCCTTTTCATATGGGCTGAGGGAAAGGACAAATTTGAACTGTGCCAAAAGCCTGAGAACTCGGGTACTCGCAGGTAAGAAGGGATACAGACTATAAATGCCGAAACTAGCCTGGAAAACCCACACATGAGGCACTTCAACAACTCAGTTTGCTGGTGCTTCCTATCCTGCATCTCAGTCTGGGTCAAGGGATATACACAGAGGGACGTTTTCTGAACTTTCTGAATTACTTCCATTTTGGTCAGATCCATTTTTTTAAAGGTACCAAACAACTGAATAACAGCATTTCCTCAGAGGTAATTAGGAACAACAGCTGGTTCTGTGCAATCCTTCCAAAGCCCCAAGAACCAGCGGTTTATGGTTTGTGTCTGAGAAAGCACCAATTTTGCTTGAGGTTTGCTGTGACCCATGGTAATATGTCACCCTGAGCCCCCAGAAAAATAACAACAGAGGAAGAGGCTTGCATACATCCCTGCAGGTCAAAGCCAAGGAGTTTCATGAAGTATTCGAAACAACACGGCTGGACAACGGTGAAGTGTACATTTTTCTTGTGCCAGCGGCTGGCTTAGGAGAACATCTCCCGGCATCAGGAGCTTGTCTTGACTGACTGACTGACTGGGCAAAGGGCAAGAGGATATTACCATTACCATGCCATCTACTACGCTTCATACTCCTTCCTCCCTGTCATCCACTGCCCTGGATAAACAGCCACTTGAAATTAAACCAGCAAGTGCTGCAGTGTACACACTGTCCTCAGCGGGAACATGAAAATGGACTCAGATGTGGTGGTCAGACGACAAAAACAATAGCCAGATCTACAAGAAGAGAGAGCAGTCAGCCCAAGCTGCCCTCCCCGTGCCATACCCACCTACCCAGAGGGTGAGTAGATCTGCTTTGCAAAGCACTCCATCTGTGAGTGATGGCAAAGAGCACCATCTGAAAAACAAAAAGAGCGCTGTCCACAGCGTCCTGGAAGTATGGTTTCTGCGGGTAATCTCCATGACAGGTAATGTCCTAGCACAGGATATGAAGTGCACCTCTGCTTGAGAGCTGCTAACAAACAAAACCAAGATTTTTTGAGGACTATCATCTTCACTTGAACTGCCAGTCAAACTCTACCTAATACTGCTGTTAGAAGCAATTTTCAAGAGTGAAAACAGAAAGATCAGTAAGACTGGTATAGCCTGCACAGGTCCTTTGACACATCCTTCCCCAGCAGAGCTGCAGACATCACCTTTCCACAGAACCATAACCTCCTTGCCTTTCACGGCTGTACAGAATGGCTTAAACCACCCCCGTGTCCAGACCTAACCACAGCAAACAGAAGTTTAGGCAAGAACATTCTGTTCTCTGGTGCTGGGACCATGAGTAGTGCCCATTTAAATCGAGACATCAAGCTTATGTTGATGGCACTAGGAAGAAGAGTTCACCATAGGATTTTTGCTTTCCAAAACTGTGTTTTACCCCAGTTTCACTGTCATCCAGATCACATAAAGATCCAGATCTAAGCAGGAAAATCTCACTCTGATTTTTGAACTTTGCAGTCTTTACTTCAAGATATATGTACCACTACCTATCTGTCCACTGTGCCACTGCTTCTTTACGGCTAATGGCTGGAATTCTTGCAGAAAAATGAGATCCTCTGCTGAACTTTATGAATGTAAATGTCAGAACAGCTGCTATCCATGGGAAGACTCAAATGGAGCAGAAGCGGTGCAACCAGCTTTGACAAGCTCGGTCAGTCTTGCCATCTACCTGTACTTTACACTCCCTCTTCCCTCAGTAAGCAATAACTGAAAATCCCAGGCATCCAGGCCAACGAACCAGTTAATTTCCACACTGCTTTACTCTCGTATGAAATGCCTTCTCGACAACAACCACTTCCAAAATTCATCCCTGAAAGCAGGACTGGTCATAATGTGGGACAGGCCACAGTACGCAGCGATGTCTCATGCTGGTGACTCACCATACGCATAAGGCACTTCGGTGCTTTGCCTCTGCCTCAGGAGGCTGCAAGACTGACCCACATTTTGCAGATAGATGCCAATACATGATGAACCATACATCATGGTTAAACACGGTCCCTTAATGCTGCAGCTATCACACCAGGGCCAGGCCCGCTCCCAGTTCAGTACTAGCTGGTATATGGGTTCTGCTCTGCGGAGCCCGGGGCCGGCAGAGGGAGCGCAAGCCCACGCATCGCTCCTGCGGTCCCACCTCCAGCAGCTCACTCCAGGTTTCTCCAAACACAGTAAAGCTGACACTACTAATGACAGCCACCACAGACAACCGTTTCAAGTGAAGCCCAGAAAGAAAGAAATTAAAAAAAAAAAGGCATCTCTTTCAACATCTGTCAAGTGGGAGAGGACAAAAAACCCCAAATAGAATAAAATGTTACCTTGAGGACAATGCAAAGCACTTTGCAATAATTTGAACATAAAGAAAAAAAATAAAAAATGGAGTGAGACCTGTCAGCATTTGTAAGAGTGGATAAATAGGATCATGTTTATCATCTGTCCTCATTCCAGAAAACAGCCATCCTCCGTACACACAACCTTGTTTTAGTCCCTTTCATCGAATCTGACTCCAAAGGATTCTCATCACAATAAATACTGAAAGAGCACAAGCACACCCTTTACAGCAGGGGTTGTGGCATTTTGGTTTGTTTATCTGTCACACAAAACAACAAGGTGTGTTTGATGGCCTCTCTCTGGAAGACAGAGCCCCAAAAGGGAAGGCAGAAGAGAACTGGACTCACCTCATCCAGTTTGCTTTGGTTTCATCCGTCCCATCGATGGATTTGTAGCGGTTGTTCTTATCAACAATCTGCAGGACAAGAGAGTAGATGCAGCACGTCAACTAGCTGATCCAGACAGGAGAAGGTCTACGATTCTCCAATCACTGCTTCAGTTCCAGCCTTTAGTCAGGACACGAAACTCTACACCACGAATCCCAGCTCTCCTAGAACTACATCCTGCTGCCCTGAACACGAGTGTGGAGGCTACTCTGAACTGACTAGGAGGCATACTCCTATGTACAAATACCCACCACAGAACTACGGATGCAGCTGACAAAATTGTTAACAGTTCTGAGATATAAAAAATTAACTTCCCTTTCAGGACAAGGCTGAGGCACACATTTATTTTACAGACAGAACAGCGTGAGCAGCATTTCATAGCAGCAGCTCTCAATTTTTTTCCTCACCTATAACTGAAGTCCCACATCTCATTTCCCATAATAATTAATATGCATCGATCTAGTGACGTCTGTATCTCATAGGCTAAGGCCTGTAGTACTAGTGTACAAAAATACGGGTTTTGGTACTGGAGTCTGCATGTAAATCAGTTCCTGATAGACTGGACCTCCTCCTTCCTGGTCTCTTGGGCCATCTGCTCTGCTCAGGTGGGCTGAGAGTGCTGCAGGCCTATGAGAGAGCTCTGCAATTTCTAGATGCAATCCTTCCTCTGTCCTCAAAATGACGATGAGAGCAGAGGAGCCCTCGAGGTTGAGTGGGGATGGAACAACATTGCAAGGTGGAGAGGAGCAGCAAGCTCTGCTTCCTAGAGCTGTGAAATGAACTCGAGTGCCATGGCACCTGGTCTCCTTTCACACATCTATACCCTTAAGCTGCTAATAAACATGGCAGGTCAATGTCTGCCTAGTGCCCACGGGCGTCAGCAGAAGATCTTCAGAGAAGGGGGAAGATGGCCAAGGTCTGGCTCCACATGCCTGTGAGTGCCCCAGCTCTGAGCTGCATGGCTGGGGCATCACTTTGCTGGGGAGACATGACACTCACCAGCCATGAGAAGAATCCTGCGGACTTGTCCTGGCTAGAGATCTGTCCCTCGTACGGCCCGAAGATGTGACCTTTGGGGATCACCTCATTCATACAGCGCACATCGTTCTCCCCGTTGGGCTCTTTCACCACCTCCATTCCAGGCGGGATGGTCAGTGCTGCCCGATCAGGGATGCCAATGGGCACTGGGGTGTCAGACACAAAGACCGGCGGGCCGTGGTTCGGGCACTCATCCACGAAGTACTCCTGGCAGGACTCACAGACTGCGGGTGCAAGGGGAGCAGGGGTTAGCTGGCACAGATGCGATGACAGTGCAGGCTAACGCAGCTCACAGGACAGCGCGCCCCAGCTCCTCATCCTCCCTCCAGCCTGGCCGAGCCCCTTCCCCAAAGCCTCCGAGCATGCAGCCGCTTCATCGGCCACTCACTTGTTCTGTCACACATCTCTCGGCAAGGGCTCTGTCCCAACCCACACCTGCCTGACCAGCACCTGTGCTTGTGTGAACCCTGGTGCCCTGCACAGATCTGCCACCGATGGCTACACACAGAGGGAGGGGCTCTGTCACCATCTGCAGAGACAGAGGCTGGGGGCTCCTTGCACATCACCGGTTAGCAGAGATGTCCTCTAGGCAAAAGGTTTGATTCCTCACACAGCAGAAAGGAACTAAAATATCCCTGAAAACAAATACCCTTGTCATGCAGCCTTCATCCTGTGCTTGGGAGAGAGACGGCATCACCAGGCACTTGCTCTGTGGCCGGACAGGGACTTGGGACTACAATTTGATATTCTGTTGGTATGCCAATGTGACTGGCACCAGTGCTCTTTCCCAGAGTACGGGGGAAGGGAAAGAGTTGTCATCTGCCTAACGCTCCCTTCTCAGTTTCAGAATTCAAGTCTTTGACTCTTGGGAGTTTTCCCATGTGCATTTTCATGTTTCCAGCACACTTTCCACCCACCTCCTACCGCTGCATAGCCCCAGGATGGACAAGCTGCTTTTGTGCAACAGCTTCCCTATCAAATGTGCCAGTCTTCTCAGGAGAGCACGTACATTTGTCCCTGGCTTTTTTCTTCCCTGCCTCCTGCCCCAAACTGCCAAGGTGCTGACTAGGAAAGACCAAAGTCTATACAAGTGGCAGCATTGCTCTTCCCTCGCTCACGAGACACTTACACCAGAAATCCACCTGCTGAAAGCTCTTGGTCATGATCAAATCCCGTTTCCCTTTCAGTTTCTTGGGCTCCACCTCCATGGACTGCGGGTCAGGCCTTCCAGAGCTGGGGACGGAACAACAGAAAGACAATGTTAACCTACCAAGATTCTGGGACTGCACACAGAGAGGACCAGAGGCAACAGGGTATGAACAACTCTCCTAGTCCCCACATCTGCAGCAGAGAAATGCTTCAACCTGCCACCCAACCTGCCAAAAGCTGGTACCCTAGATGGCCTAAGGCTAAAGCCTACAGCAGACAGTAGCTTCAGTTAGAGCATGGCACAGTGTTGGTACATCCCGCTCCGGGCAGAGGAGTGGCAGAGGGGACTTCCACCAGCAGCGAGGGAGCCTGGGAGCGGGGCTGCTCAAAGGCATAGCATGACCCTTGCTGCATGCCGGCACCGCATGGCCCGACGTGAACGACTGCATGCAGCAGACATGTGCCTAGTGCAGGAGTGTGCGACCACCCCATCACGTGCCTCAAGGCAGACCTCGCAAGGGGGGGGCTCTAATAACTCTGAGAAGTTCACACGTATCCCTCAAAACCAACTTTAAGGTGTGGGGGGAAGTGGGGAGAAGAGGGTTAGAGTACATTGAACAGAAGCTCAGCCGCGTACCAAGGCTGTCCATACTCCTGGTCCCGGCGCGGAGAGCAGGCCTCTGTTTTTATCGTCACCATCTCCCCTAAGGAAGCCTGGGTCTGGATCAAACAGTCCTTCAAGTTTTCACTCATGTTCTGAAAAATAATGAAGGAATAGGGGGAGAAAAATGAGCGGCCAGTACACCACAACCTTCCTGCCTCAGGAACCACCGCCTTCCTGCCCCAGGTCAGGAGGCAGCCAGCAGAGCAGGCTCCCTCCCGGCACCGAGAGCCGCCATCCCGCACCACAGCACCTACGTGTGCAAGCAGGTGAAAACCCCTTCCCGCGCGGGAAGGGAAGAGTAGTTCAGCCACAGGTCAGGCGAAGAGTCTGAGACACCACGGAGCAACCCGAGGCACGGGGAATCTGAAGTATGCTCCACAGTGCCCATTAAACATGTTGCGCATGGAATTTAAGGCTGATGGGTGGGATGTGTTATGGAAACACAGAGCACCACTACCTCAGTGTAGGTCTTTGGGGACAAAATGACAAGAAAAAGGAATGCAGGTCACGGCATGAACCAGGATCCGTCTACAAACAGAACATACGCCCGTCTCCATCTGGGAACAGAGCATGGTGTACTACCCCCCTGCAGATGGAGCTTTCTGTGCGCTCTGCACACCTCTGCCAAACAGGTAAGTGCCTACAGCGTCCTGCTGGACTCCACCAAAATTGCGCAAGTCACGCTCTCGATCTTCCTGTCCCTTGCGATCACTGGAGCTGAGCTACCACCACCCTTCTGGCACGCAAGCCGCTGTAGTGGAAATGCTTCTCCCTCAGCTCGATGAAAGAGCCAGGAATCACTTACTGATGTCTCAGGACAGCAAGCTCCAAAGCGGTAACACTTCCCTCCTCCCTCCATCATTGAACGCTGCTTGAGAGAAAATATTGGTAAGGCAAGTGGTGATAATTTGGAATTGGTTTACTTAATATTAAGGTTTCTGGAAGGCCACTAAGCTTGAGGCAAGGGAATAAAGCAGAACGCCACTCGTCTCCTCATTGCATTCATCTCAAGACTTCCCCCAAGGCACACAAACCGGCTGCTCTCAGGAACCATACCAGACTGGACAGACTTCACAGCTGCTCCCCCCAAAGTTCCCTGTGACCCCCCTTTCCAAGTCTGCTGCCGATGGCACGCTCTGTTACGCTGCACACTCACAGCACCTGACGGAGGGGCCACAGCAGCTCATCAGACCCCACTGTCAGCGGAGCTGGTGGAAGAGCCCGTCCCCATTGCGACTCAGCTCTGGGCATCCCAAAATTCACGTTCTGAAGTCACAAACCCCTGAAGACAGGAATTTTCTTATTCCACACATGCTTGTAAGGGACTGAGTACCATGGAAGTCTGGTCTGTATTGATGCGCTGTTTGCAGCAAGATGGAAAGCTGTTCCCAGCCTCTGTGGCTCCTCTTTGTGCCAGGGGACAAACGATTAGTTTTTCCAGCCCAGCTTCTCACATGCCAACGTGCAGCCTGAAAGACCCTTATCGAGCCCATATCAAGGGAGCACTAGTTAATTTTCATATAGTGCTCTGAAAGCAAAGCCTCAGCGTAACTACAGCTAGGTATCTGCAAACACACGCGCTTCCAGGCCTTTACAAGGTGCTCAAAAGAAGACACGGTCTTTCAGAATTACCACAGCCGGTCAGAAGGAAAGCGGCACTAAGGGCAGGGAGGGGCTCACCGTTTTGGCAGGCTGAGTTCCTGCTCTGCACCCTCCACAGCGAGGGGGAAGCTCTCCAGCCCCGTGCCCACGCACCAGCCGGTGCTGCAGGCAGGGGCTACCTGCCCTTCCCAGAGAAGGAGAGGTCTTTCTTGAATAGTCTGCAATAAAGCAGCTCAGGAGGGAAAAAGCAGCAGCTGGGGGAGGGGGAAAAATGTTAAAAACCAAGAAGAGATGGGTGCTGCCCCAGAGTTATTTAGCTGTGGGGCCTGTGCTGGCTGCGGGCCAGATGGTCTTGGCCAGAAAACCCACCCATTCTGGAAGCCTGGTACACAGGGCACCTGAAGTTAAAACACCCACAGCCCCCAAGGCCCCAGTAGGCAGAGACACAGACATCTGTCTCTGAAAAGACAATGGCTTTTCCTCTCCCACTCCTCCCTCACAGAGACTCCTCCGTTATGGAGCGAGAGAGACCCTGCGACGCCGCAGCCTGACATCCCGCACAAGGCAGGCCACCGCGCTGCCTTCACCGAACTCCTGGTCAAACTACAGCGTACCTCCAACAAGGACAAAAAAAAAAAAAAAAAAAAAAAAAAAAAAAAAAAA
>Ga0065711_1006788_pt1 | contig 19708 bp, 18 predicted proteins | sample Hoacrofraction12_FD_59098 | JGI IMG/M metagenome (GOLD analysis project Ga0065711, IMG submission 59098) | Hoatzin crop microbial communities from Cojedes, Venezuela - Epithelial fraction 12 v2 (version 2) | ecosystem: Host-associated > Birds > Digestive system > Esophagus > Crop | place... | reverse complement strand
GCTTATTACAATGCCGGCATTGCATCTCCGTCGGTGAGCAAAATAGAGCTGTTCCTCTCAAAAAATCCCTTCTTCAACCGCTTCCCGAATTCCGCCGTGTTTAAAGTGCATATTGTGGACGGGGATGCTATGCGGCAAGAACTCAAAGATGCCCTGCCAATGACGTATGATGGCGAAAAATTGAGCTATTAAAATGAATAAATATGAAGTTTAAAAATATTGACCATTTGGTAATTACCACAGCGAACCATGCGGCTTGTACTGACTTTTACCGTCGCCTTGGTTTTGAGATTGTTGAGGTTTCCGGCCGCTACGAAGCAAGGGCTGGCAGTTTCAAGATAAACATTCATCAAAAGGGTAGGGAGCTGGAACCGAAAGCCGGGAATGTTGCTGTCGGCTCCGCAGACTTTTGCATAGAAACCGATGTTCAAATCGACGATTTGTTGAAACATCTTTCTGCCGCAGGCCTCGCCATTGAAACCGGTCCCGTCTTGCGTCACGGCACCCACGGCTCAATGCAGTCGGTGTATCTCCGAGACCCCGACAGCAATCTGATAGAACTTTGCTGCTACGACATCATTGATGTGAAGGAACATATCGACTTCTATGAAAAGAGAGACCAATTGCACAAGGAAATGATGGGTGCTATAACGAGGTTGATGAAATCTTATTCATGCGACTATTTGGATTTGACGGATAATCAATACGATGCAGCATACATCGTTCCTCTTTTTAACCATTGTGAGAAATTGGCGGAATATAGAGTTAAAAAAGTTCGTTTGCAAAATGGATTTGTTGAATATTTATACAATGAGAAAAGCGGCTGGCATCCTCTCAGCGATTCATTTCCCTGTATGCTGAACTCTCTTTATGATGCCATATACTACAGACTGGTGAAAAGAGAAAATTAAGCGTATCATTTCATTATTTTTCCCAATAAAGTATCAGTATATGTGTTGAATATATTAAGTCTTATGGCTTTAAATTCTTGCAGACTTTCGAGATATTCTAATTCAAAAATAATTCTTGGGTCTGTATCATTGCTGTTTGTGTTTACTTCAGCTTTGCTTCCGATTCGAGCGGTTTTAATAAGGTAGAGGTCTTTCACACCTTTACCTTTTATGTATGGCATAAAATAATATAGTTTATTTATAGCTATGGTTGAAGGGAAAGACTTCGTTTTACCAGTATAATAGAATTTCGTTGGCGTCAACTCCATAAAATACTTTTCAAAGTCTTGTTTTACATATCCTATCAAGAGATGTTTGGAATTATCCAACACATAATTTTTTCGCGGCACATTTATTTTCAGATGTTTTATATCCTCCGGGAAAAGATTGAGGTCTAACATTGGATGTGCATCCCTTGTTTTATAAATGGGTTTCGTCGATACAGGCTCTTCATTGTATATATACCTGTATAGACTTTTACCTATTTCTTCCACCACACCGCACACTAAAGCGTTTCCCATTAAGAATGCTCTTCTTCCGTCGGAAACCTCTGGGTGGCAAGTGTGATTGTCAGGAAACATATTCAGCCTTTCAAGTTCTATAGGAATAAGTCTGCGGTATCTGCCTGACGGTGTTTTCACGACGTGCTTAAATCTTGACGGTGCTGCTCCTCCTTCGCCTGTAATCATAGTGCGCGAAGGTTTGTCAAGGTAGTCTGGAAATGCCATACCACCCTCGGCATACAGATATTCAAATCCTTCTTTCGATGTTCTTTTTATTTTTTTCGCTCCTTTTTCGTATTCCCATTTTGGCAATTCGTCATCAGGTATATAGAAGTCTTCAGGCACAAATTTCTCATCCACAAGATTACCGCCTAAAGTCTGTCTTGGTCCGTCATAATTAGGTATTGTGTCGGTGGTATAAACGTTGCGGTTTATCATTATCCCAGCCGTGCCGAAAGGACTCTCTGACTTTCCTTTATTAAACGTACTTGATACAGTGGGTATGTCACCAACTATAGTCAGAGTATTTGCCGTATTTTCCTTTTGTGTGAATGGGAATGCTTTTGCCATAACACCATCATATAGAACCCAGTCTTTCATCTCCTCGTTGCTTCCGCTGTTCACAGGGTGTTTCCTGTATCCTAAGATGTATGTTCTTTTACGTCTTTGCGGCATACCATAATCAGCGGCATTTATAACTCTCCATTCCACGGCGTATCCCAAGTCGGAGAGTGATGCGAGAATAATAGCAAAGTCTTTACCTCTTTGGCTTGCCGGCGAACTAATAAGTCTGTCAACATTTTCAAAGAAAAGATATTGAGGACGCTTATCTCCCTTTTCATTCAATATTCTGTAAATCTGCCACCATAACACTCCTTTTTTTCCTTCTATACCACCTGATTTACTAAGTGTGGCTGCAACGGAGTAGTCTTGGCATGGAAAGCCTCCAACCATTAAGTCATGGTCGGGAATGTCTTTCGTCTTTACGTCGTTAATGTCCTTATTGCAATGTCCAGAACATCCGAAACGTGCTTGATACACCAATGAGGCATCCTGGCGTTTTGTCGCAGGCTCCCATTGGTTGCTCCATATAGTTTTATATTTGTCGGATGCGCCCTCAAGACCTATTCTGAAACCGCCGACCCCGGCAAACAATTCAACCACGTTTATATTACTCTGTTCTGTCATTGTTGTTTCTCCTTTGTGATAATATGTCTCTTACGTATTCGTTGTTAAACCAGTAGCAGAATTTCTTTACTTTTTTACCCTCTATTGTTGTTGCCAAGTCGGAAGAGTTTCTTGCTTTTGGTCTTACGTGAAATTTTTTCTTGTCAGCTCCTTTCCACCAATATTCTTCTGAAATATGGTTGGCAAGCACGTTCTCTCTTATGTGCTCCCAATACCGTTGTGCTGTATCCAAATCTTCTTTCGGCATAGTCCAGAAAAAGGCATCGTCAAGCACATAGTCTTTCTCACCTTGATGTTGTTCACGATATACAACAAACATAAATCTGCTTGAAAATATTTCGAAGAGTCGTGAGTCGTACCAGTCATCGCATTGAGCTATTTCCACATAGTCGATATTCTCGAAAGACATAGCTTCTTTTATAATGCCGTTAGCCTCAACTCTTATAGTTTTCATAGTCATACCAGCCTTTGTGAATTCTTCTGTGCGGTTGATATTGGTGGATGTGCCGTTTGAAGCTATGATACTTGAAATGATAGAGAATTTGTTCTTTGGATTTTTAGATAAATCTATATTTTTGGAATTTGCAATTTGTTGGTATGAAAGATGCAAGTATGGTTCAATTCTTCCAAGAACAGTTTTTTCGAAATTGTTATTTTTAAGTTCCTCAAAAGAAACAAGCTGCTGTCCTTTTAAAGTATAATTTGCGATGGCATTTTTTTTACTTTCTACCACAAAAGCCAATATGGTTCTCATATAGGCTGGCTTCAATGAAAAAGCTCTTTTAGCTGCAGGTATGTCAGAAAAAGGCTGTTTCACGGGCTTGTCTCCTTTTTGTCCTTTATGGCATGCTCCAAGATAAAGAGTGTCGCCCTCTGATAGCAGATGGGCTTCTCCTCTTTTAATTTTTGCTATTATGGTATCGTAATCGTTTTTGATAATAATCAAATCCTTTTCTGGCAGTTTCCACAATACAGAGAATATAAATTTAAGGTCTAATGCATTGGTGTTTTTTTGGTGTAAATAAAATAATATAAGCATCAATTGGCATTTCAAGTAGAAATGAGATGTTTCAAAGTCTTCATTTACTACCTCGCAATAGTTTATCATCCCGCAAGCGAGCCTTTCTTTGATTTTATATTCTCCTTGTCTTCCCTTATTCAGCGGTGTACATTTCAATTCTACTCCCGCTGTTGAAAAGTCGGCATTAGGATTACTATTATTTCTCAAAAGGAAATAAATTTCCTCTACCATTTGTCCCAACTGGCCTTTTCCTGCTTTTTGTTTGTAATCATCTTGTACAAAATCACGCAGAGTTTTTTCTAAAAGACCGATGCTATAATTGAATATGCTTTCGGCCTTTGTAATGTCGTATGGCAGTTTTTCGTTCATACTTTATCTCTGTGCTTTTGTATTATTAAAAAATCCCACCGTCCTCTCCCTCGCCTCGGTCATAGTCAGTTGAATGGTAGTGATACATGCTACATAAACATGCAATTCGAATGCTGTCGTGCGGAGCTGAGACGTGAAGTCCGAAGACTATGGTGGCTGCTCCGAGACACCTCAAACACTGCGTAACGTTTGTTGGGGTTCAACTCGCCCTATGGCTTTGACTACGCAAATGATATTACAGCAGTTCCGTCTGGAAATTGGCGGCCTGTATTTTATAGTCGAGCTCCCGGAGGTCTTTCGAGAGGCTGTCCATTTCTTTTCCGAGGAGGCTCACGTCGATGATGCAAACGTCTTTGATTTCGCTGCGTGAGTATCTTGAGCCGACGCTGGAGGCCTGGTCGAAGACTTCCCTGAACACTCCGATTTTCTTTGTCATCACCTCTTTCTTTGCCATCAGTTCGGTGAGCGGTTTGCCGTCAACGATGGTGGCCATATTCGTTTTGTTGATACGGAAAATCATTTCCTCGAGCTGCTGGAGGCAGGAGTCGAGTTCTTTGCGCAGGTCTTCGGGCTTCTCTAACGGCTCTTCGCCCTCCTGCACTTTCACATTGTTTCTCAAGCGACCTTTTGTCTGCTCAATTCTCTTTTGCAAGTCTTTCCTTAGACTTAAAGCTTCTGCTAATTTCATAGTTTGTGGTTTAAAGTTTATCTTCGGTTTTCCGATGTGTTTCGTCTGCCTATATTATTTATATAAGGTGTATCCGCAGTCGTGTCCTTGTGCGAATTTTTCGAGTAGTGCGATTATGTATTCCGCATTTTCTTTCACTTTTGCCTCGTTGCCGTCGTATCCGTTTACGAGTATGAAGACATTTTTTGTGTTGATGTCGATTTTCGTCCGTTCGTTATCACTTGTCGGAGTTCCCACTCCTCCGATGGCATCGCGATACACGGGGAGTCCGGCGATGTTGATGACACCTCTTCCGATGCCTTCGTATGGCTCTCCCTCACGCCCGATGCCGAGCGTGAGGGTGTCGCCTTGAAATTTATCTCTGTCGAAGCCTCCGATACTGTAGCCGAAGGCGATGCTGGCGAGGTTGATGAGGTCAACGAGCGTGTCGATTTGATACAGTTCTTTTCCTTGTAGCATCCGCCTTATCAGGGCTTCCGCCGCTGGACGGTACCTGCTGGGGTCTTTGCCGCAGGCACGGTAAATGCGTCGTGTGGCTTCTATCGCCGGCAGTTGCTTGATGCTCTCCGTGGTGTAAGATGCCCTGTATTTCTCACCCCAGGCCTTGATTTCCTCCCACAAAGGGGCGGAGTAGGGGGTATTGACTACTCTGGCACTCACCGCGGCGCCCACAAAGCCGGGGCACACGTTCTCTATCTCGTCAGAAACGATTACGTTCATTCTTTAAAATACAGTTCTTTTATGAATAACCCGACCCAGTCGAGACTGCTCCTTGCGGAGCGCATGACAATAACCTTATGTGCCGGAACGGCACTTAATTGTCAATTGTCAATTATCAATTGTCAATTTAAAAGTTCTGGAGGAACTTTTAAACTAAGTATTGTGAGCTGATGCTCTCGTTGTTGATAACCCTTCTGATTGTCTCTGCGAACATATCGGCCACGCTGATTTGTTTCACCTTGTCGCACCTTTTAGTATAAGGTATGGAGTCGGTGAATACAATTTCCTCGAGGGCGGAGTCTTGCACTCTCTCGCTTGCCGGTCCGCTCATCACGCAGTGTGATGCTATGGCTCTCACTGTTTTTGCCCCTGCTTGTTTCATTATGTCGGCAGCTTTAGTGATTGTTCCGGCGGTGTCAACCATATCGTCAACGATCACCACGTTCTTGCCTTCTACGTCGCCGATTATCTGCATGCTCTCCACCACGTTGGCTCTTGCCCTTGTTTTGTTGCAGAGCACGAGAGGGCATCCGAAGTATTTGGCGTATGTGTTGGCGCGTTTTGAGCCGCCGACATCGGGCGATGCGATGACGAGGTCTTCGAGGTTAAGGCTCTGTATGTATGGCATCAGCACTCCGGAGGCATAGAGGTGGTCAACAGGCACGTCGAAGAAGCCTTGTATCTGGTCGGCGTGGAGGTCCATAGTGATGAGGCGGTCGATGCCGGCCACGCTGAGGAGGTCGGCTACGAGTTTTGCACCGATGCTCACCCTTGGCTTGTCTTTTCTGTCTTGCCTTGCCCAGCCGAAATACGGTATCACTGCGTTGATGGTTTTTGCCGATGCCCTTTTAGCGGCGTCGATCATCAACAGCAGCTCCATGAGGTTGTCGGCGTCGGGGAATGTGCTTTGCACTAAGAAGATGTCTTGTCCTCTGATAGACTCTTCGAATGACACTGCGAACTCTCCGTCGGAGAATTTCGTGATTACCAAGTTGCCAGGCTCGCAATTAAGACTCTGGCAGATTTTATCACCCAGGTATTTCGTGCATGTGCCGGAGAATACCATGTAGGAGTTTTTGTCGCTCATCGTTTTTGATATTAAAATTTATTTATAAAAATATTTTCTTTCTTCCGATCAAACCCGACCCAGTCGGGGCAGCTCCTGCCGGAGAGGCTTTCTTTAGGTCAAACCCGACCCAGTCGGGTCAGCTCTTACAGAGGGCTTTTACTGCATCGGCTCGCCGATGCCACCTCTCACTGCACGGCTTGCCGTGCCACCTCTCACTGCGGGCTCCGCCCGCCTATCCCGCAGCTTTTCTTAGTCTTTCGAAATGCGAGATGAGGTCTCTGTAGTCGTTTTCTTGCTGTATGTTAAACCTGTTCCAGAGGTCTCCGCATATCACCACACCTCCGAAGCCGTAGTCGCGTGCCATTCTGATGTTGTCGATGCTGATGCCACCGAGGGCATATACATGTTTGTCAATCAGTTTGTCGCGTGCCGCCTGTTTGAGTTGTGCCTCTGTAAAGGACGATTTCTCATCGGGAAACTCTATGCAGTCGAAGATGTTTTTCAGGAACACGTATTCGCTTTTCTTTTTCATCTCCTTGAGCCTGTCGATGCTGGTGCATGTCCGGCTGAATTTCCCTTTGTATCCCTCCGGCAGTGGCGCCTCGGGGTCGTCGATGTGTATGCCTCTCAGGTTGTACTCGTTTTTGAGATAGTAATGCTCGTGCACAGTGATTCGCTTGCAGTAATCCTCAGGTATGAGCCTCAGGAGTCTCTCGCAATACACTGGCGACGACCCGGGCTTGAAAAGGTGCAGGTCGTCCATGCCCTCATCGAAGAGGGCTTGCAATATTTTGTCTTCCTCCACAAAGAAAGTGGACTTTGTCATTATCGCAAGTTTCATAAATTTCTCTTTTCGCACTGCAAAAATAGTACTTTTTTCGGAAAAAAACAATTTATTTAGAATAAAAAAGTTATCTTTGCAGCAAATTTCGATTAAATTTAAAAAAAATAATAAGATGAAAGTAGATATTAACACTTATAAAGACTTAAAATCGCCCTTTTATGTGGTTGAGGAGAATCTTCTTCGAAGAAATCTGGAAGTCATCAGCCGTGTGGCCCGTGAGGCCGACGTGGAGATCATTTTAGCGTTTAAGGCGTATGCCTTGTGGAAGACTTTCCCGATATTGCGGGAGTATATTTCTTCGACCACGGCAAGCTCCTTGTGCGAGGCGCGTTTGGCTGTAGAGGAGTTTGGCGCTCCTGCCCACACTTATTGTCCCGCTTACACCGACGACGACATTGAGGATTTGGCACGTTTGAGCAGCCACCTCATCTTCAACTCGCTCTCGCAGTATAATAGATATATAAATAAGGTGAAAGAGGTGAATCCGTCATTGAGTTGCGGTTTGAGGGTGAATCCCGAATATTGTGAAGTGGAGACTCAGCTCTACAATCCCTGTGCTCCTGGCAGCCGTTTCGGTGTTACTGCGGTGCGGATGCCTGCGGAGTTACCTGCCGGCATCGAGGGTTTCCATTGTCATTGTCATTGCGAGAGCGGCTCTGATGTGTTCCAGAGGTCGCTTGTGCATATAGAGGAGAAGTTCTCCCGCTGGTTCGGCTCACTGAAATGGATAAATTTCGGCGGTGGTCATCTGATGACGCGGAAAGACTACGATGTGGAGCTTCTTATCCGTTTGCTGAAAGATTTCCACAGCCGCTATCCTCATCTGAAGATTATTCTCGAGCCGGGCAGCGCTTTCGGTTGGCAGACGGGTCCGTTGGTGTCGCAGGTGGTTGACGTGGTTGAAGACAGCGGCATCCGCACGGCGATGCTCAATGTGAGTTTCACTTGCCACATGCCCGACTGCCTTGAGATGCCTTATCAGCCGGAGGTGAGGTTTGCCGAGTCGTGTGCGATGGACGAAGCCGATAATGGCGGCTATGTTTACCGGCTTGGCGGCAACAGTTGTCTTAGCGGTGATTTTATGGGCTCTTGGCGTTTTGACCATGAGCTGCATGTGGGCGACACAGTGATTTTCGAGGATATGATACATTATACCACTGTTAAGACGAATATGTTTAATGGTGTGAAGCACCCCTCGATAGCCATTGTGAGAAGCAATGGGGATTTTGAGGTTCTCAAGACCTTCGGATATGAAGACTATAAAAATCGTATGGATTAAGGCGGATGCCTTAATCCATACGATAATGAAAAATGTTAGACCCGCGCATCGGGGCAAAAGGAGTGTTTTTGTGTGAAAATAGTGCCGTTTTGGGCTGAAAAAGGCAGATTTTGGAGGTAAAAAGCACTTTTTTTGCGATTTTTTGAAAAAAAGTGGCAAAAAATTTGGTGGGAACGAAAAAAAGCCTTACCTTTGCACTCGCATTTAGAGAAATGCAGTTTTTAATTGAATTTTTGAAGCAAAGTATTGCGGAAATAGCTCAGTTGGTAGAGCACAACCTTGCCAAGGTTGGGGTCGCGGGTCCGAGTCCCGTTTTCCGCTCTACTGTCCGAACGTTGCAGCGGTCATGCCCAGGTGGCGGAATTGGTAGACGCGCACGTTTCAGGTGCGTGTGTCTCACGACGTGCAGGTTCGAGTCCTGTTCTGGGCACGATTTTCTTCGGACTGATATTGCTGGAGAGGTGGCGGAATTGGTAGACGCGCTACTTTGAGGGGGTAGTGTCAATTGCGACGTGGGAGTTCGAGTCTCCTCCTCTTCACAATACAATTAGGGACATTAGCAACGGTGTCCCTAATTTTATGCGGAAATAGCTCAGTTGGTAGAGCACAACCTTGCCAAGGTTGGGGTCGCGGGTCCGAGTCCCGTTTTCCGCTCATTTTTATTTTTAGGAAAACCACTCATTTTATTTATGAATATTTACGTTAGATATTTCGACAACGAGACGCTCGCACACAGCGCCGAAGAGGTTGTGGCCTTTCTTGCCGGCATACCGGAAATAGAAATGAATGATGACCTGGCGAGCGATATTTACAGTTATATAGACAGTGATAACATATATCCCAAAAGATATAAGGTGCGTCCGCACGTGTACTTTATACTTATAAAGACCGAGGCAGCCACAATGGAGGACTTCAAGGACAAGAAAGCCGTGCGCTCACGATTGGAGAAGAAAGAGGGCGTGCCGGCACAGCAACAGCTCAATGATGAGGTGCCTGGCTGGTATGAGGGCTCACTCAACTTCAAAAGGGTGATGATGGTGCCTTCCACAGGCAAATTCCAATATTACGACACCCTCTTCGTGGCACGCTGCAAGGCCGTGAGCGGCATACACTGCTACGAGCGTATCGTGGAGCACCTCAGAACGGTGGTTGACGAGCGAAGTCAATTCCCTTCAGCAAAAGGCAAGAACTTCACCTTCAAGTTCCTCGGCAGATGCAAATGACATCTTTTTTTATTAACCAAATAACGTAATGAATTATGAACAAAGTAATGTTAATCGGAAATGTGGGTAAAGACCCCGATGTAAGGTATTTCCAAGCAGACCAGGCAGTGGCCAATTTGCCGCTTGCCACCACAGAGCGCGGCTACACCCTTCAGAACGGCACCCAGGTGCCTGACCGCACAGAATGGCACAACCTCGTGTTCAGCCGCGGCATGGCAAAGGTGGTGGAACAGTATGTGAGAAAAGGCGACCGCCTTTATGTGGAGGGGAAAATACACACACGCAGCTATGACGACAAACAAGGCGTGAAACGCTATGTTACCGAGATTTGGGTTGACAATATGGAGATGTTGTCGCCGAAACCACAGAATGCATCACAGCCTTCGCTGCCTCAAGCTCAGTCTGCTCAGCCTCAACAGCCTCAAGCACCGTCGGCACAGCCTCAGCAGGCTCCCGCCGTGCAGGAGGAACCTCAAAATGAAGATCAATTACCATTCTAATTTTGTAAACATTGGAAACGTTTCTATTCTCATTCCTAATACAAGGCATCGTATTTCAAAAGCCTTCGGCAGGCACATTTATCGCCTTAGTGATTGTTGCCCTCCTGCTTATGGTGTCAGCATTCGCCAGCGGGTCGGAGATATCATTTTTCTCTCTCACACCTGACGAGCGCGAGGAATTAGACGATGAGAAAGGAAGCGTGGACGCAAAGATAATGGAACTCTGGAGCGACCCCGAGAGGACGCTCGCGACAATACTCGTTACCAACAATCTGGTGAACGTAACCATCATTATGGTGTGCAATTACGCCATAAGCACGGTGATAACGTTTACCAACACTGTTGTTGAGTTTATCTGCATCACTGTAATCCTCACATTCCTCTTGCTGCTCTTTGGCGAGATAATGCCCAAGGTGTATGGTTCCCAAAATCACCTGCGCTTCTGCCGTATGGCGGCTCCGGGAGTGATGTTTCTTCGCAAGATTTTCCATCCGGTGGCATCGTTGCTCATGGGCAGCGGCGTGTTGTTGGAGAAGATGGCAAAGAACAACAGTCAGCAGCTCACCGCCGATGACTTGGAGCAGGCACTCGAACTCACTGATAAAGACGACCTTAAAGACGAGCAGAACATGCTTGAGGGCATCATCCGTTTCAGCGACGAGAGCGCAAAGGAAATAATGACGCCAAGGCAGGACGTGGTGGGACTCGACTACGACAGCACTTTCGACGAGGTGTTGAAATGTATAGTTGAAAACAACTACAGCCGCATGCCCATCTACCAGGACAATATCGACAACATACGGGGCATACTCTATGTGAAAGACCTCCTGCCGTTTGTGAAAAAACCGCAAGAGAAGGTGGAGTGGCAGAAGATGATCCGCGAGCCTTATATCGTGCCGGAGACAAAGAAAATCGACGACCTGATGAGGGAGTTCCAAGAGAACAAGATGCACATCGCCGTCGTGGTGGACGAATACGGAGGCACCAGCGGCATCGTTACGATGGAGGACATCCTCGAGGAAATCGTGGGAGAGATTAACGACGAATACGATGAGGAAGAGTATAACTACGTGAAAATCAACCGCAACACGTTTATCTTCGAGGGCAAAACCCTGTTGAGCGACGTATATAAAATCCTCGATATCGACGATGAGACTTTCGATGATGTGGTAGGCGACGCCGACACGCTCGCCGGGCTTATGCTCGAGATAAAGGGTGACTTCCCGCAGCTTCACGAAAAACTCGAATACCGCAATTTTCTCTTCGAGATCATGGCATTGGAGGAAAGGCGCATCAGCCGCGTGAAAATCATCATACGCGACGAGAAACCCGCGGAAGAGAAATCAAAACAACAGTGATATGCGACTAATAGACTTGCGGCAGCCGGCGGAGAACGCTCTTTTGGCCATAGGAGCCATAGAGCAGGAAGACTTCGACGGCGGTCGCAATTTCCGTATCGCTGAAAAGACGGCAGTGAGGAAACTGCTGCGGGAAATGACCGGCGATGACAGTTTGCAGATACTCTATGAGGAGAGCGGCAAACCACTGCTCAGCGACGGCCGGCAGATAAGCATCAGCCATACCCGCGGTTATGCCGCCATCATCATCGCCGACCGGCCCGTGGGCATCGACATCGAGTATATGAGCGACAGGGTGGGGAGGATAACAAGCAAATTCGTCCGGGAAGACGAAAAGGCAGACAGCACGCTTTCACAACTGCTCCTGTGGTCAGCAAAAGAGACAGTCTTTAAACTCTTTTCCGCCGACCGCTTGGCATATTTCGACATGAAAGCAGAGCCGGTTGAACTGCCCGAACCGTCAGACTCCAAAGGTTCTGGCATCATGAAAATTCAAAATCTCAAAAGGGATATTCCGCAAACCGTAAAATTCGAGTACAACGAACATTTCGTACTCACTTTCGCGTTTTTTTGCTAATAAATTATAAATATTCAGTATTTATAGGCCCATTTTCAAATTTTTCTATTATCTTTGCGTTGCCAAATATAGAAAACTTAAACTTAAACTTTAAAATGTAACGAGAAATGGCAAACAGATTTATCCTTAACGAAGTGTCATACTTCGGTCCCGGTGCACGCAAGGAGCTTCCGGGAGTAGTGAAGAGATTAGGCTATAAAAAAGCCCTGGTAGTGACCGATAAAGGCCTGATTAAGTTCGGCGTGGCCAAAATGGTTACCGACGTTATGGACGAGGCCGGCATCGCCTACGAGATTTTCGACGAGGTGAAACCGAACCCCACAGTTACCAATGTGCAGAATGGTGTGGAGGCTTGCAAGAAAGCCGGCGCTGACTTCATCGTGGCTATCGGCGGAGGCAGCAGCATGGACACCGCCAAAGGTATCGGTATCATCATCACCAACCCCGAGTTCGCCGATGTGGTGTCTCTCGAGGGCGTGGCTCCCACAAAGAATAAGTGTCTGCCTATCATCGCACTGCCCACCACCGCCGGCACAGCGGCAGAGACAACCATCAACTATGTGATTATCGACGAGAAGAGACAGGCGAAGATGGTGTGCGTTGACCCCAACGATATCCCCGCAGTGGCCATCGTTGACGCAGAACTCATGTACACCCTCCCGAAAGGCACAACAGCCGCCACGGGTATGGACGCTATGACCCATGCCATCGAAGGTCTTATCACCAAGGCCGCATGGGAACTGAGCGACATGTTCGAAATAAAGGCTATCGAGATGATATACAAATACTTGCCTATCGCTGTTGACGAGCCTACGAACCCAGTGGGACGCGACGGAATGGCAGTGGCACAGTATGTGGCCGGCATGGCATTCTCAAACGTGGGCCTCGGTGTTGACCACGGCATGGCTCACCCGATGAGCGCCCTGCACGACGTGCCTCACGGAGTGGCTTGCGCCATACTGCTCCCCACGGTGATGCGTTTCAACATGCCTGTGGCAAAAGCCAAATATGTGGAAATCGCCAAGGCTTGCGGCGTGTATAAAGAAGGAATGTCGGTTGACGAGGCTGCCGAGGCTGCTTGCCAGGCCATCGAGGGCCTCTCGAAGCGTGTGGGCATCCCGCAGCACCTCAGCGAGCTGGGCATCTTCGAGAAAGACATCCCCGCTCTCGCAGAGCAGGCCATCCGCGACGTGTGCACACCGGGCAACCCCCGCGACGTTACTATCGAGGATATCAAGGAACTCTACAAACAGATCCTCTAATAAAAATCATCGTGCGGCCTCCTTCGGGAAGCCGCACTTTTAAAAACAAGCCACGGCCCGGCTTATCGGAGTTGCGGCTATTTAAAATTTTCGACAGTGATACAGGAATACGACATCAGAGTGTTGCCGCAGACAGCTTTCGACGACCGGGAGCTCACGGCATACATAGGCAAAGAGAAAGGTTTCGACGCCCGCACGATAACAAGGGTGAGGGTGCTTCGGCGCAGTATCGACGCCCGGCAGCGCACGATATACGTGAACCTCAAGGTAAGGGTGTTTATAAATGAACAGCCCTCTGATGACGAGTATCAAAAGACCGAATATCCCGATGTGTCGTCAGCCCCGCGGGTGGTCGTGGTCGGCGCCGGTCCGGCCGGTCTTTTCGCCGCCCTCCGGCTTATCGAGCATGGACTGCGCCCAGTGGTGATTGAAAGAGGGAAAGACGTGAGGGAAAGAAAAAAAGACCTCGCGCAAATCACCAAAACCCACAAGGTGGACAGTGAAAGCAACTACGGCTTCGGCGAAGGCGGCGCAGGCGCGTATTCCGACGGAAAACTATATACTCGAAGCAAGAAGCGCGGGTCGGTGGAGAAAATTCTAAACGTGTTTTGTCAGTTTGGAGCCCCCCTGTCGATACTCGCCGACGCGCACCCCCATATCGGCACCGACAAACTGCCTCGCGTGATAGAGAACATGCGCAAACAGATAATCCTCTCCGGAGGCGAGGTGAGGTTTCAGACACGCATGGAGAGGCTTATCATCCAAGGCGACAGCGTGGAGGGCGTGGAGGCAACAAATTTAGTGAGCGGCGCCCAGGAGACCTTCCGCGGTCCGGTAATCCTCGCCACAGGTCATAGCGCACGTGATGTGTATCGCTATCTCGCCTCAGCCAAGGTGGAGATAGAGGCAAAAGGACTTGCCATCGGAGTGAGACTCGAACATCCGTCTGCCCTTATCGACCGCATACAATATCATAACAAAGACGGCAGGGGCAAATACCTTCCGGCGGCTGAATACAGTTTTGTCACCCAAGTCGATGGCAGGGGAGTATATTCGTTCTGCATGTGCCCCGGCGGCTTCGTAATCCCAGCAGCCACAGGCAGTCAGCAGATTGTGGTGAATGGCATGAGCCCCTCCAACCGTGGCGGTCAGTGGAGCAATTCCGGCATGGTGGTGGAGATACACCCCGAAGACCTTGCCGCCCCGGGAGCAATTACAGAGGTGATGCAAGGGATCCTTGAAGAAGAAGCCGATTCTCTCGCAGCCGATGCGGGCTCTTCCGCAAACACAGCCGATGCGGGCTCTTCCGTTAATTCGAGCGATAATAGTTATTTTGCAAACACAGGTGTCGCCTCCGAAATAAAAACCGGTGTCTCTGCACCTCTCAAATCTCAAATCTCAAATCTCCAATCCCCCCTTGCGATGATGTATTACCAAGAGGCATTGGAGCGGGTGTGTTGGCAGCAGGGCAATATGCGTCAGACAGCCCCGGCGCAGAGGATGGCCGACTTCGTGAACAACCGGTTAAGCTACGACCTCCCCAAGAGCAGCTATGCCCCGGGACTTATCTCGTCGCCATTGCATTTCTGGCTTCCACCGTTTATCAGCAAGCGTTTGCAACAGGGCTTTCTTGCCTTCGGCAGCAAGAGCCACGGCTTTTTGACCAACGATGCCGTGATGATGGCAGTGGAAACCCGCACAAGCAGTCCTGTGAGGATTTTGCGCGATGCCGACAGCCTGTGCCATGTGCGTCTGAAAGGACTTTATCCCGCCGGCGAGGGAGCCGGATATGCTGGTGGCATCGTGTCAGCAGGTATCGACGGAGAGAGGTGTGCCGACGCTTGTGCCGCCGCTCTCGCAGCACTCAATTAGCCTCTCGCCACACTTTTTTACCTTATAATATGCTTTTTTTCGTTAAAATGCCGTCTGTTTGCGAAATTTTTAGTATCTTTGCAGCCCGAAAAAGATAATTAAAGATTTTGCAAAATGAATATATCTTACAAATGGCTTAAGGAATACGTGGATTTCGACCTCACGCCACAACAGGTGTGCGATGCGCTGACATCCACTGGATTGGAAGTTGACTCCCTTGAGGAAGTGCAAAGTATCAAAGGCGGATTGAAAGGCCTCTATGTGGGCAAGGTGCTCACTTGTGAGGCACATCCCAATTCCGACCACCTGCACGTTACCACCGTTGACCTTGGTAAGGCAGAGCCCTCACAAATAGTCTGCGGCGCCCCGAATGTGGCTGCCGGTCAGAAAGTTATTGTCGCTGACCTCGGTTGCGTGCTTTACGATGGCGACAAGGAGTTTCAAATCAAAAAGTCTAAACTCAGAGGCGTGGAGAGCTGCGGCATGATTTGCGCCGAAGATGAGATCGGCGTGGGCACCAGCCACGACGGTATCATCGTTTTGCCCGACGACGCCGTGGTTGGCACACCGGCAGCAGAGTATTACCACCTGGAGAGCGACTACGTGATTGAGGTGGACATCACTGCCAACAGAGCCGACGGACTGTCGCACTATGGCGTGGCGCGCGACCTCTATGCGTGGCTGCTGCAAAACGGTTATAAGACAAGTCTGCACCGCCCTGACTGCGATGAGTTTAAAGTTGACAACCACGACCTGCCCATAGAGGTGGAGATAGTGAACAAAGAGGCATGCAAACGCTATGCCTGCGTGAGCATCACAGGATGCGACGTCAAGGAAAGTCCGCAGTGGCTCAAAGACAAGCTCACCACCATCGGTTTGAGACCAATCAACAATATCGTGGATATCACCAACTATATTATGATGGCCTACGGACAGCCGTTGCACTGCTTCGACGCCGACATGGTCGCCGGTCATAAAATCGTGGTGCGCACACAGCCCGAAGGCACTAAGTTTATCACCCTCGACGGCGAGGAGCACACCCTCGGCACCCACGACCTGAGCATCTGCAATGCCGAGGAGCCGATGTGTATCGCCGGCATCTTCGGAGGAAAGGGAAGCGGCACATACGAGACCACACACAGCGTGGTGCTCGAAAGCGCTTATTTCCATCCCACATGGATCCGCAAGAGCGCAAGAAGACATGGCCTGAGCACCGACGCCTCCTTCCGCTTCGAAAGAGGCATCGACCCCGACGGATGTATATATGCACTCAAACAGGCTGCAATCCTCTGCTGCCAACTCGCTGGAGGAAAAGTGTCGATGGAAATCAACGACGTGTATCCGGAGCCGATGCAGAAGGCTAAAGTAAAACTTGAATACGACTATGTGAATTCTCTCACAGGCAAAGTGATACCTGTGGAAACCATAAAGAGTATCGTGAGCAGCCTTGAGATGAAAACCATCGCAGAGGATGACAAGAGCATAGAGCTCGAGATACCGGCATACAGAGTGGACGTTTACCGTCCTTGCGACGTGGTGGAAGACATCCTCCGCATATATGGATATAATAATGTGGAAATCGGCACCCAGATGAAGAGCTCCCTCGTAATCAAAGGGGCAGAGGATGCCAGCCACAAACTCGAAAACCTCATCGGAGAGCAGCTCGCAGGAAGCGGCTTCAACGAGATACTCAACAACTCGCTCTCCAAAGCGGCTTATTATGAGGACAACGACAGTTTCAAAGCCGACAACTGCGTGAGGGTGATGAACCCGTTGAGCGCCGACCTCAGCGTGATGAGACAAACATTGCTCTACGGAGGACTGGAGAGCATACTGCGCAACGTGAACAGGAAGCAGGCAAACCTGAAATTCTTCGAGTTTGGCAACTGTTACGCTTTTGATAAGGAGAAACAGAACGAGGAACAGCCCATCTGCGCTTACTCCGAGGAATATCACCTTGGCTTGTGGCTCACCGGAAAGAGGGTGGAGCGCTCATGGATGTCGAAAGACGAGCCGTTCACTTTCTACGACCTCAAGGCATACGTTGACAATATCCTCCGCCGCCTCGGCGTGAAAGAGGGCATCATGCTCACCGCGCCTTCTCAGCTCGATATATTCTCAAAAGGCATACGCATAGACCAGAGGGGCGGAAAGACACTCGTGGAAATGGGTGTGCTCTCAAAGAAGACACTCAAGAAAGCCGACATCGACGGCGACGTGTTCTATGCAGAGCTCAACTGGACACAACTGATGAAAGCCATCCGCAAAAACGTGGTGGAATATAAGGAGATAAGCAAGTTCCCGGCAGTGAGCCGCGACCTCGCACTCCTGATAAACAAGAACGTAGAGTTCTCCGCTATCGTGGACATCGCACGTCAGACAGAGAAGAAACTCCTCAAGAGCGTCAACCTCTTCGACGTATATGAGGGCAAAAACCTCCCCGAGGGCAAAAAGAGCTATGCCGTCAACTTCATCCTCCAGGATGAGGAAAAGACTCTCAACGACAAGCAGATAGATGCCATCATGCAGAAACTTGTCGGAAACCTGAAATCTAAGCTCGGGGCAGAGCTTAGATAGTGAGAGGTGGCAAAGCGGAGCTTTGCAGTGAGAGGTGGCATCGGCGAGCCGATGCAGTATAAACTCTCTGTTAAGAGCTGCCCCGGCTGGGCTGGGTTTGTCCGGAAGAAAAAACTCTCTGTTAAGAGCTGCCCCGGCTGGGCTGGGTTTGTCCGGAAGAAAGAACTCTCTGTTAAGAGCAGCCCCGACTGGGTCGGGTTAGTCCTGATGTAATTAAATAAATTAAAAATAAATAACAATGGGAAGAGCATTTGAATATCGCAAAGCGACAAAATTGAAGAGATGGGGTCACATGGCCCGCACGTTTACAAAAATCGGAAAACAGATTGCCATCGCTGTGAAGGCCGGTGGACCGGAGCCGGAAAATAACCCGGCCCTGCGCGCTATCATCGCCAACGCCAAGCGCGAGAACATGCCGAAAGACAATATCGAGAGGGCAATCAAAAACGCAATGGGCAAAGACCAGAGCGAGTATAAAGAGGTGACATACGAGGGATACGGCCCTCACGGCATCGCCATCTTCGTTGACACACTCACCGACAACACCACCAGAACAGTGGGCGACGTTCGCTCGGTATTTAACAAGTTCAACGGCAACCTTGGCACGCAAGGCTCACTGTCGTTCCTTTTCGACCACAAGTGTGTGTTCACATTCAAGAAGAAAGACGGCCTCGACATGGACGAGATGATCCTCGACCTCATCGACTACGGCGTGGAAGACGAATACGACGAGGATGAGGAAGCAGGTGAAATCACCATCTATGGCGACCCCAAGAGCTTCGGTGACATACAGAAACACTTAGAGGCAGAGGGCTTCGAGGTTACAGGGGCTGAGTTCACACGCATCCCCAACGACCTGAAAGATGTTACTCCCGAGCAGAGGGAGACCATCGACAAAATGGTGGAGAAACTCGAGGACTTCGACGACGTGCAGACTGTATATACCAACATGAAACCCGAGGAGGGTGGAGAAGAGGAGGCATAATGCCGCCAGGACAGGAGGACGGATGAAGCATATAATGTATCCCACACAAGGCACCTGCTCAAAAATGATTGATATCACCGTTGACGACAACGACACGGTGAAGCAGGTGATGTTTATAGGAGGATGCCACGGCAACACGCAAGGAGTGGCACGCCTCGTGGAAGGCATGAAAGTGGCCGACGTGATAAAGAAAATTGAGGGAATACGCTGTGGAGCCAAACCCACCAGCTGTCCCGACCAGCTCGCACAGGCACTCAAGAAAATGGAAACCATGCCGCAAGAATAATTATTTTTTACAATTATGTTTGACAATTTAAGCGACAGACTCGAGAGGTCATTTAAGATACTCAAGGGAGAAGGGCAGATAACCGAAATCAACGTTGCCGAAACCCTCAAAGAGGTGAGACGCGCACTCGTTGACGCCGACGTTAACTATAAGGTGGCGAAGTCATTCGTTGACACGGTGAAGCAGAAAGCCCTCGGCCAGAATGTGCTCACGGCAGTGAAACCGGGGCAGATGATGGTGAAGATAGTACACGACGAGCTCGCCACACTCATGGGTGGCACCGCCGTGGGGCTGAAACTCGACAACCGCCCCTCGATAATTCTCATGTCGGGACTCCAGGGCTCGGGTAAAACCACCTTCAGCGGCAAACTGGCCAACATGCTCAAGACCAAGCAGCACAAACGGCCGCTGCTCGTGGCTTGCGACGTATATCGTCC
>Ga0065711_1037556_pt1 | contig 19709 bp, 10 predicted proteins | sample Hoacrofraction12_FD_59098 | JGI IMG/M metagenome (GOLD analysis project Ga0065711, IMG submission 59098) | Hoatzin crop microbial communities from Cojedes, Venezuela - Epithelial fraction 12 v2 (version 2) | ecosystem: Host-associated > Birds > Digestive system > Esophagus > Crop | place... | reverse complement strand
TTTCTCTTTCTCTTTCTCTTTCTCTTTCTCTTTCTCTTTCTCTTTCTCTTTCTCTTTCTCTTTCTCTTTCTCTTTCTCTTTCTCTTTCTCTTTCTTTCTCTTTCTCTTTCCCTTTCTCTCCTCTCCTCTCCTCTCCATATATATTGAAGGCATAGGGATATGAAGATTCTTTATAGAGCATTCATAACTTTCTCAAATGAGAAATAAAATAAGTTCATTTTTTTTTCTAAAGAACACCTCTAATTTACCTGAATTTTATTCCAACAGAATGAAGTCAAATTTGTCATAGCCAAACTGTTGCTAAGATATTGGAAGTATCAGCAATACCTGTGAGCTTAAATGTTTGTAATTGCTCTATGTTTAAGTATATACTAGCTTTCCCCCTCCATTTTCCAAAGTAATTAATGATCTCTGATGCTTAACTTCAGAATCTTCAGTCACTTCTATTTAAAAAAAATTAATGCTCATATCCTACTTATCTTAAAAGTAACTTGAGCATATTAAAAGTCATCTGTCTAAACAGAAAGACAATACAACAAACCAAAAAATTACATTTCTGAAAGTGTTAAGAAAAGTTGACTTTTTTTGTAATAGTATTTCTTAACAGCTATTTCAAAATATTATCTAGTTTTCAAAGTCAAGCACCCAGTTGTCACTGCCAAGCAGAATGCGTAATATTACACAAGTATTTTTTACAAATTAGTCTGTAATTCTGTGAGCCTGTGTAACATATTAATTCTGTCAGATAACATGACGTAACAGAAGTCTAAGATGATCTGAAGGCTAGCATACTTGCAACAAAATTAATCAATAGTTTAATAACAGCAGTGTCTTCTGCAGAAAAGAAAAACAACACAGAAAATTAAGATCTATAGCTGTGTTTCTTCCTCTTTTGTTTACCCAACCCTTCATGTTTTTTTCTTTTCTCTACTTTATATTTTTGCTGCATTATCTATTTGGTGGTTGTGTCATCTTGCACATTTGTATCAGCTGGTAGAAAAAGTGTGAGCACATTTGAGGAAGCTGTTTACCAAAGTGTCTGTCAGAAAGCAGGGGGAGAAGAGGCTTGTTCACTGCTCCATATAGATCTGAACAAACGGGTCCAGCTGCAGCCGTAACATTTGCAAAGTATCATGAAAATTAGCAAATCTTTTGTCATTTTTCCAAGGACCCTCTCTGTGTTGTTCTGGTTTCAGTGAATATCAGCTTTCAGTAATATTTTTTCAGCAAATATCACTGTACTAGCCAATTAAGGTATTTTATTAGATTATCATGACTTCATCCATTCATGTAAAACCTATGACTATTTAAAATTAAAATCTTTCTTTTTAAAATGCTTTATTTTAGTTGAAGACCTTCATATTATGTGAAAAAAGATACAATTCACATAACTTAAGAGAGGGTGAAAAATATTCACCTATCCTTGCCCAAAAAATTCCAATAAGCCCTAGGACTGTCTTGGAATTTTTGTTTTATGTGGCTCAGGTAATCTTTTTTTGGTTCTAAATGGGGATTTTGTTCTCTTTGGTGTTGATAGTAAAGTTATCATTCATTTTAATGATAGTAAAATTAGTTCTTAAAAATTCTTATGTCCTGGAAATGAAAACCAAGATTTTAAGAACTCTGACCACACCGCACTGCGATGCAATCCTAGCTTTCATTTCTACTGTTCAGTTATGTCTTCTCATTCTTGCAAGGACAGTTATCTAAAATGTCAAATCAATTGTAGGGAAGATTTTGGTAATGGAAATTATGATATAGAAGGTGGCATAGCTGAATGGGAAAGACGCAGAAGAGAAATATTTGTTTTACCTTCTAAACAAACTAATTTCTCAGGAAACACTTTTCTGAGCCAAGTAATGCTTCAAATGGTTTTGACTTTAATGCAAAGCATCTACTTTGAGGAGAAAACAATATTAAAATATTTGGAGATACTAGAAATATTCTATTCAGACAAATATCTCAAATCCTCCTCTCTCTCTACAACAGTGCACCTTGCACTGTTACTGAGATATGCAAGCTACTGTGGCTATCATGAAACTATCGAAAAGGGTTTTGGAGAAACAGGCCCTAGGAGGAGAAGAACCCAAAGGATAAGACTAAAACCTGGCTGTTTTAGCAAAAGTTGATAATTCACAGGTTTGGAAATGCTAAAGCTATCCCTTAGCTATAACACAATGAAAACTCTAGAAGGACAACCAGAAAGGTCAGAAATATTGGTGAGAGCAGAAGAGTAAGGTGTAGCCTCTTAGGGACATATCCAAATGACTCTCAGAACCAGAATCATAAATCTAACTTTGAAGAGTGCCCTACTTTTAGCCAAAGACAAGTTACTTAATACTTCTGTTTTTCCTTCTATTTCTTTACACCAGATGTAGTGGAAAGTGAGACTAGAGCATGACCGTTCACAATTATCCCTGGTTAAGAGATTAGAACCTTCTTTTTAACACCAGCAAAGACTGACAAAATGATTTAGGAAATATAAAAAGAGTACAAGATTTCTAAAGTCAAGTGGAGTCTCTGACTTCAGTGCACTTGAAATTAGACCCTGTTTTGGAGTGTGCAGAAACTCTGCATTTATAGAATTTAAGTGTTACAGATTGCTTGTGTTTGTTTTGTGATTTCACATCCTTCAGCTGTGCAAGGAGTTTCTGCAAATCTTGCTGGGAGCTTACATGGAACAAAGAAAGGACTAAAAGTTTCTGTAACCACACACTGATCGTATCATAAACAGGTAGCATTAGAAAAAGTTGGGGGTCTTTTTGAGTCATAAAAACGTGTTTGACTCAGCCAGTATTCTTAGAATAAAGTGGTGGAACAAGAGGTTATAATTGATGGAACGTGAAAAAAATTCTCAAAATGAGATATTATTTAATAGTTAAGGAAGAACACCCCTATCTTCTCTTACGGGTTAGTGTCAGGAAATTACCACTGTCAAAGGAAACTTTGAGAGGCAACAAAATTGGTTAATAACTGCTATTTTATTTGAACCCTACTGCAGCCACAGGAGTTCCTTAATCTCTTTAGAGTTTCTCCTGTACTTTTTTTCACTCTTCAGTGAATGTATTCCAGCAGACAAATTCATCACCATAGATAGTGATTTATCTTTACACTTAACTCGCATTGAAACTGCTATCTCATAAACGGTAAAAGTAAAGATTTTGATCCTTTCTGAAATGAATACACATTTTAAAATAGTTTGAACAAATGCCAAATCAGTCCTTAATCATCTTTGTATCTGCTTACCATATTTAATACTGTAGCTGCCAAAAGATGTGCCAAAAGACACACAAAGCCTTAGAGACATTGGCATGCTTGAGAGTCCCAGAAGTTTAAATAATCTCCTTATATCCCAAAAGAAATGGAAGAGGTATTCAGACCAGTCAAGTGCAGCTCCACAGAGCATTTGGAGTTAATTGTGAGGGAGTCCCAGGGAAGGAAGGTTTATTTGGATTAAACTGGACTAGAAAATTTTAAAATTCTGCAAAGACATTTTGTTAAATTACTAATATTATGGAGGAGGGAGAGGAAGGAATTCTTCTTACCAGTTCAGGTTTAGGACATTTTACAGTCTTGTAACAAATTAAAACATGCAAATTTAAACCTTGTGTCCTGAATGTAATCTACATTTAATTAAATTGGAAAAAATATTTTTAAAGTGTTAGAAAGCCTAAACAACTATGGTTTTAATTTTTCTCTCCTGTCAAGGAATCCATGTAGACCTTCTGTGCTAAATAAACAGTCACTGGTTGAGGTGTTTAAGAATGAAAAACAAAAATAATAACAATCATAAAAACTCTTGCCAAGTTATTGGCAAACATCTGTAGTCTGATTTGTATTTCAAATCTTCAATAAACTTTGACAAGAAAAAATACTCAAAGAACGAACACTTTGGGGCATCCATTTATTCTGAAATTTGCCTTTCTGAAACAGTCTAAACAATTTCAAATACAAGTTTTACATTTTTGGCAAAGAAAATATGCTGAAAATTTGCAGTAATGTCAAAGCAGTTATTTTCATAAAGTTAAATAAAAGTTTCTGAAAAGGCAAGGAGATTCAGGCATTAGAGATTTCATATTTTGTAAGTACAAAGTGAAGTGAAAACAAAGCAATGTGCAGTAGACACTACTCACTGAAACAGGCTGGAATCCAGCTGTCTTTCCATCCAATTGAGTACTCTAATGATTACACTATACAATGTCATTTTTACTCTTTTCCTGAATTCATATTTAGTTACATGAAGTAGAGACTCTTCAAAAGGAGATTGATATTTACTCATTCCAGAGTATCCTACAAGCCAAGAGTTATCACACTCTCTTGGGATGTGGAAGAGCCAAGTTCAAGCCTCTGCTCTAAATCAAGTGTAAAGAGAGTTTTGGTCCCAGCACTTCAACACATCAGATAAGTGCTCTAGGATCTTTACAGGCTGTGGGTGGAGATAGCCACTGCCTCCTGCAACTTTTTTTGTAAGTGATGTTGAAATCTGATGGTGAATCCAGCTGTCTCTTTCCATATTTCTCTTGTTCTTGATATAAAATTTCTTATGATACTTATGATGCACTCTATATTTCACTTCATTCTGCTAAGATCTTTGTTCACTGTGAAAAAAATCGGAGATCATCATAAAAACAATTTTAAAACATATTGCCTCTGCTTATTGCAGAATAAAATAATTACACAAAATCCTGAATAAGTATCATCGCTTTTAAGGAATTACATGAACTGACAGATGAGTGGTGTCGTGGTGTGTATGTGAGGGGTGACTATTCCTGGATAAGACTGTAGCTCAAGATCACCATCACAAGGTTAGTAAGTATAGTGTTAAGTAAGGTGACCTTCTAACTATAATTAAGCCAAAGTTTAAAAAAATTCAGTTAGCCTACCTTTTCTTTTGAATGAATTAACCACATTAAGTCCCTACACTGATCAAGTCTGCAGACAGAAAAGTGCCTTAGGTGACAGGAAGCATATCGAAGTTTACTTTTCTGCGTGAGAAGAATGAGAGCAAAAAGGCATCTTAAAAGCACTAGGCAGGGCCTAACCTGGACAAACACAGGAATTAGAAGAGCCCTAGACACAATACTGGAAAAAAAAAAAAAGAATTTAGAGATAGATTGAACGATGTCTCGAAACTGCTGTCATAGCTGGCAGGGTCTAAGGAAGGAACTTGCAGCAGGGAGGCCAAAGCCTAAACAAAGAACTGTGACTATCATTTTGAGATGCCAGTTAGGTGCTCCCTTAGGCTAGTGTCAGAAAACTTTATTGTTACCTCTCTTCTGCCTGCTTCCATTGTTGTTGGTCCAGCATCTTCAGGACTACTTAAAGAAATGGGCATAAGGGCAATTTTTTTCATCAATCAAGTTCTTTCTGTCTTCTCTATGGGTGCTATTTTATAGGTGCAGAAGTCTCCATGCCAAAGCTCTACTTAAATTTGCTTGTAAACACTTTATTAGTTTCTGCTACTATTCTCTAAGATAACAAACTAGCCATCCTAGCAATGAAACGTGCTTTTTCTCGCTTTTGACTCCTATTCAGACTTGTTTTAGAGTATGAGCACTGTTCAGTCTTTCACTTATCAAGATTGTATTACTTTTTACTGCTAAGAGAGCATAAATAGTTACAACGAAAAAAACTTCCCACTGAAGAAAAAAGGGTAGTGAGGCTTTAAAATAAAACAAAAAAACACGTTTAACAATGTTAACACAGATTATATAGCTTGAGATGTTGACTTTCTTGGTAACGGTTGCTATGTAAGATAATCTGATTTGATGCCATCAACTATAATGAGTGAATATTTCAGGATTATTGCACTATGTTAACAAAAGAATAATGCAGATACTCTAAACAAATAAGTACAATGAATTTCAACAGTCCATCAAAAAGAAATACAACGGTGAGTTAAAATTACAAAAAGAGGAGTATAAAAGAAAGATGGGTGAAAAAGCAAAGATGTTAGGCACTAATTGCACTTTGGAATTTATTTCATTAAGTTCTACATAGAAACCATTATCAAATGGTAGATACCAAGCATAAGAAATAAACCATGATTCTGTCCTCTAGCATTTTTCCATTAACAAGGAAAAATGATTTGGTGGAAATTCACTTATCCTTTACTTGCAGATTTCTTCAACAACATTTTTTTGTTCATTAACCTGTGTTCACTAACCTATTAGACTAACATTCTCTACATGCAAGTTCATTAACAGTCTTTCAGTTCTCCAGTGGTTCTTTATGAATGTTCAGCAGACACTGCCTTGACTTTTACAGCTTGCACACATTCACACTTCTGGTGTATCATTTGTGCACAGAACTGAGATTTAGCTACATTTCACAAGGAGGTCATAATTCAACTGTGATTTTTGTAAACATCTTTCTATAAAGTCAGTTTTTGAAAATGTGTATACATAGTTTGGACATGACCTATAAAATTCTCAGAATTGGTTTTCAACTTATTCAAATCCAGTAGTACAAAACTGTAGATGAGAAATCTCTCATGAGTGAGCTTTCCTGCAAGATGTGTTTGTCCTTTACTTTGACTGTAGTATAAAAACGATACTTCGTAAAACTGTGATTTGATTCGACAGCAGGTGATACAGTATTCTGGTCATGCAAAGATGTGAAACTAAAATATTGACTAAAAGAAAAGAAAAGAAAAAGTTCTCAATTTTTTTAGGCTTGGTTTAAAGTGTTGCTGATACTTCTTGTCAGCTTTCCTCTATCATTGACCTCTGTACATTTTCAAATTCTAATCTTTTAAGCATTTTCCAAATTCTCAATATTACAAGTATTTAGTTTTCTGCAGTAACCTTTTAGGGTATCTGAGGTTTAATTTTTCATCACCATTGACTATTCACATACCAATAACTTATCTACATTGCTCCTTTCTTTGAAGTAAACAAATAAATCTGTGGGTCTCTCTGGCTGTTCAAGCAGTATGTATTACAGTGACTCTCAGATTAACCTCTTTCATGAACACTTCATGTTTCTCATATTTTAAAATGTCAGAGTAATGGAGATACTTTATTATGGGCATTGTAGTGCTTATACTTCCTGGTTTAGATTGTCATTCAGACCTACAAAGTCTTCTGAAGTTTCCTGTAATTATTTTCTTGGCATTTCTATCTCTCACTTCAGTCCAAATGGTTTATGTTGGCAGGAAATTTGCAAATGTCATTCCTTTCTTCTGATATTCTCCTTTTATATATATTATACCACATGCTCCAGTACTCCTGAATCACCCTTTTTAATGGGCTTTATATCTTTATATTTTAGGTCTCTTTTCAGACTAAGCCAAAAGTCCTTTCTATGTAATTCATCATGTTTTGCTTAAGAAAAGAGTAGAAAAAATGTTCACTTTATACCTACGGTTCAGCTACTGTGTTCTCATTGTCCTTTCTTGTATCTGAAAAGAAACAATATTTCAAAATGCTTTGGCTCCCTTTCTTTAGGAAACCACCCTGTTTTTCTTTCTACTTGTTACTTTTTCCCTCATTACACAGTTCTGCTTTAACAACAATTACCTGCCATCAATCTCCTTCTGTCTCTTATTTTCTCATTCAGATGCAGCTCCTGTTCAACAGCTCTCAGCTTCTACCCATGACTGGCAGGAAAGCTTAAAGTAAAGCTCTGCACCTTCTTCCCCACAGTCTCAAGAGGAGATGTCTGAACCACATATTCGAAAGCTCGAATCTCCACTCTTTGTCATTTATACCTACATATACATTAGCTGCCTTCCCTTGCCATCTAAATTATCTTATCACTGAGCTGTCTAGGACTCTCTTTACTGTAACAATTTCATTTCACAGCAAGTACTGCACTTTCCCTGTCAGCTCTTTAATTACGGCGTCAGGAAAATTGGTGGAGGTTGAGCTGGAAATGACTATTTCTCTTCTGCTTTGAGGATGAAGGTTGTGTGTATTGGCAGAGGGGAGAGGAAGATAACGGCAGTGAAGAAAAAAAAACAAACCTGCCTAAAAAAAGAGGAGAAAACATTTCTTTCTCCTAACAGGACAGTCTCAAAAATAATTATTTGTGCTCTTTCCTGGACTTTGAGACTCTCAGACCCAGGAAAGAGTCTGCATATCTCTAAAACCATTTATAATATCACTGATTACCCAGGTACTGTCTATAATTTTTTTGGCACTTTTTAACTTGTCCTTGGAAACTGGTTGTATAAACTTTCCTCCGAATATTTTCATCCAAATAAAAACTTCTCATTATTCATTTAAGTAAACACACTGTGTATTCGATATGTCTCTTCTGTGAAGGACTTTACTATTTTTTTTCCAACTGTACTGTCTCAGCTTATTGAAGTGATTCTAAAATCAGTTAACTGTGTGAGAAGACACTGTTATTGTCCAGATCCGTAATGGAATTTAAGTACTGTATCTCTCATCTTTAGTGTAAGTGATGGAGGGATACCAGTTTGCATTGTTGAGGACTAAACCAGTAGAGCTACAAATCCAGAATGATCTGATGGGTTTGTTTTCTGGGTCACTAAGCACTGAATAAGATAATTTGAGAGTCAGATCTTTCGACCTTCCCTGGTACTTTTCTGATAATCATTCACAGAACATGATGCTGTGCAAGACCCTAATCACAGATAAGAGATTTTGTCATTTACATTTGAAAGGGGGTTTTGTGCATATGAACCCTGCAGGAGATACTGGACAAGTGATGATGGAAGGATAGATCTGTGATTACAACCTGAGCCTTTTGCTATTATTTTTCCCTTGATAGATAAACAAACAAACAAGCAACTGTATGCTTTACCTTGTCCTCTGTAAAATATTTCTTCCATTTTTTCCCCATGAGCATCAGAAATTATCTTTATTATCTGTTTGTTGATAGTGTTCATCTCTCTCCTCCTTTTGGTGATGATACAGTAAATCATACATACTCTGAAGCAGGATGATATTCTACCAATATATGTCTCAAGAATTAGAAGCTTATGTGTGTGGCATGTATGTAAACATACACATTTCAAATGATTAATTGTTTGCTTACCTTCAGACCAGCAACAGTTCCATGCACACTGTGGTGAGTTGACCCTGGCTGGATGCCAGGTGCCCACCAAGCCACTCTGTCACTGCAGCAAGAGGTCCCACCCATAGCAGACAGTCCTCCACAAACTTCTCCAGTGTAGATCTTTCCCAAAGGCTGCAGTTCTTCACAAACTCCTCCAGCGTGGACCCCTTCCACGGGGCACAGTCCTTCAGGAACAGACTGCACCAGCGTGGGTCCCTGGCGGGGTCACAACTCCTGCCAGCAAACCAGCTCCAGTGTGGACTTCTTTCCACAGGGTCACAGGTCCTGCCAGGAGCCTGATCCAACATGGGCTTTCCATGGGGACACAGCCTGCTTTGGGAGGGGGGTCCTCCATGGGCTGCAGTTGGACAGCTGCTCCACCGTGGACCTCCATGTGCTGCAGGGGCACAGCTTGCCTCACCATGGTCTTCATCACAGGCTGCAGGGGAACCTCTGCTCTGGCACCTGGAGCACCTCCTCCCCCCACATCTTCACTGACCTTGTGTCTGCAGAGTAGTTTCTCTCCCACACTGTCACTCCTCTCTCTTCTGGCTGCTGTAGCACAGCAGGTTTTTTCTTCTTAAAAACGTTCTCACAGAGTCACTACCACCACTGCTGATGGGCTCAGTTTTGGCCAGCGGCAGGTCTGTCTTAGGGCTGGCTGGTATTGGCTTTCTCTAACATAGGGGAAACTTCTATCAGCTTCTCACAGAAGCCAGCCCTGCAACCCCCCACTACCAAAATCTTGCCGCACAAGCCTGATGCACACACAGAGGTCATGGCCAAGATTATCAGAGCCAAACTCAGTATATTCACATAGATGTAAGACAGCAGTAGCGTATAGTTTCTATTACAGATATATATGCAGTGGTAGATATAAGGGCCATAATTAGTTGTCCCTGTAGTATAATGCATTACTCTAACTGGGTGAAATGGACAATAGCAGGTACCTCCAAAATATGAAGTGTTTAAAATAAATAAAAAAATATTCAAAAAAATATTACTTTATACTAGGGCAAACACAGAATGAATGGTATGTGGTTTATTATATGTAAAGCATATCAATACATTGGTGCATCCCAGACATCACAGATCACTGAAAAATAGAAACTTAATACTTAAAAGACTGGTTTTGAAGTCCATGTTAGAACTTCAAGCGGCATTTAGATTCCAAAGATCTGTTGTCACAAATAGTTTAAAATGATGATTTTCCTATCTAAGCACTTCTTCAAGTTACAGTGATGTGGATGGAGATCATCCAAAAATGAGAAATTGAAAAGCTCACTATCAGCCCAAGATTTTATTGCTTGCTTTAAAACCTTACAGACCTGTGTGACCCGTGAACTTTGAACATTTATTACTGAAATGAAACAGCTGCACATTTTAGTATCTTCAAAGGTATAGAGAGCTGGTTTTGAAAGACAAATTCTTTCAACTTCCTTTATTAATTATTAAAATATTTTTCAGTGATACTTTTCCTTGATTACTTGATTCTGATTTCTTGTTATTCTATAATTTTACTCTAGATACAATTTGCAGTTTTATAGTTAAGGTAGAATGCAAGTTTAAAACAAAAGCAAGACATCTTTAAGGTCACAACAATACCACAAAAACTTGTCACAACAAGAATAAATTTGATATATTTTAAGGAGAAATTGGATAGGCTAAGAAGATGAATGAATAAAGCAACTATTATAACAAAAAATATTTGATATTTTTAAGGATGTTTAGTAACTCATATGTATAATCTGAAATACAAAATATCTCAGAATCAGAGCTGATATGGTTTATTCACATTACGAACATTCTGACAGACTTAAAATCATATGCCAATTAGTGTATAAGGATGCCTTACTCAGTGTATATCAATCCATGTATTTTTGATGATCAGAGGAAGATGGATTGAGTATTAGCACAACATGAGGGATTTTGGAGGCCTGAATTCCTTTCCGTGTCCAAATAAAGGTTGAACTTCAGCAAACTACTTAATACTAGTTCTTCGTAGGTGAATATTTACTGGCTCTCAGTAAATCAAAAGTTGTCATTTCTCTCTAGAAGTCCAGAAATTACCCTTTTTGCTTATTTACTTATTGTTTATTTGCTTAATGCCTTTTGTTTATTGTTCTTTTTTTCTTTCACTTTGAGCTACCTAGTTGCCTACAATTCTACGTTTACACTGAGAAAGCTTAAGTGGGAAACTGGGTATTATAAAAAGTAAGTATTTCTCAGGGATGGACCCAACATGACAATATAAATGTATTTGGCTACAGACTATTTTGAGGAACTTCACACCACCTGTTAAATCTATGCCTTGTTATAAAAGGGAATCCAAGGATCCCTGGTCAGAGGAAGCATTAGTCTAGACTAGTGGTGAAGGTACTTTGGATAGCACAGGAAGAGGAAAGAACAATTTTGGTTCTAATTCATACTGTAAGAATTACTTCTACAATTTTTCCAGTGACTACTTTACTTTAAATTCGTACATAGATCTTGAACTGGGTCTGGATCCCACTGCTTTCCTCTTTATAGACTAGAAACTGCTCATCCATCCATTTTCCAGTTAATCCATCACTATATTTTTTATACTTTTTTTTCTTTTTTTACAGCACTAAGAAAAAACATTAAATATCCTTCTATGGCAACATAAACTCTAATCTGGTGATAAAGCATTTTCCAAAATTCTAGGATATATGGTTTCAAAACCCTTAAGAGTTGAAACAGGATTGCCAGATGTCCCAGAAATGTGTGACAGCTCTCAGCTGATCTGAATGAGTCAGTCTCTTTGGAGTATATAGCTCTGATTCTTCAATGCGTAAGTCAAACCATACTATAAACAACTTAATGCATTTATTTCTATTTATTTCTATGCAGGCTTTTACTGTGGTGTGGCCAATATTTTCAGCAGGGTTAAACCAGGACTAAAAACATCTTCAGTTTCTGTCTAATTTTAAATAATTTGATGGATCTTTATTAATGGCAAATTTGCCTTACTCATTGTGTCATTGTCAGCTTGGTAGGTAGGCTAATTCATCTATAAAAAAGACCTCACTCTGGAACTTTCCGGTAACCAGTGAGAGCCTTTGAAATGCGGCAATTTGGTGACAAATTCCTATTCTTGTCCCACTACGTTGCTGTTAAACATGGCATTAAGATTAGTTTCATTTTGAAAAGTAAGTCTAGAAGAACAGAGTGCTGGATCAAAGATATAAATGAATGGAAATCGGTCTTCTATTTTGATTAGGTGTCACATATTGACTTTGCTACTTACCATTCATAAAGCTAAGATGGAAATATTTTGGTACTGTGTAATTGTGAAACTGCATAAGTATTGATTTTGGTCACTGCAGGTAAAATTTTGATTAAATTGTGGAAATGGGGAAGTGAATATTTGCTTGATTTGTATCCTAAAGCAGAATTTTAAAAGCTCCTTAATATTTTCCTAATTTGATAGTATTTAAAAAACACTTTAAAAGAAAAAAAAAACAAACAACTTTTGGGTAGTGTTAATAGCTTTTGAAAATCATTAGGCTTCGTTTTCCTTCTATTATACCTATGGCAAAATATTGTAGATATCGGTACTTCATTAATGCTTAAGCCTAGAGATACATTTAATCTTTCCTCTGTTTTGCTTTCTTCAGACTATAGAAGGGACTGTAGACTATTTTGAAAGCCTAAGGCAAGCAGCAAGGCAGTCTATTTGTTTTACATAACTCCTTTGTTTTCTGAAAAAATGAAGCATACATTTTTTCATCCACGTTTCTTCCAAAGTTTCGTATAAATAAAGAACAACAGTTTGATTTAGTAATAGCCTAGTATCAGATTGTGCCTGAGGATCTGTGGTAAACATCTATTAAATCTGCAGATCTTGATCCCAAGCCAATGAAAGACTCCCGCAGACCTGAAAGCAATTAAGACTGGTTCTGTTATCCTTAAAATTACAGAAGAGGAACATTTTCCTTTCAGAATGTCCTTAAACCCATATCCTACTCAAAGACACAAAGCAGGGAAACATCACAAGCCCAAACAGCAGCTTTGTGCATCGAGAGCAGGGGGTGGGAAATAAGCTGGGCCATTCAGATACTCTGGACTCTTATGGAGAAAAAGTGCTGTGTTACACCACACAGTTACTGACAAAGTGGATTTTTGTATGTCTAATTATACTTTGACTAAGTATATTGAGTGAAGAGTACATTGGGATATGTTGACCTGGTATCCTGAGATTTAACCAACTGAAAGTCGGCAATTTGCCTTTGCAGTGAAGGCGGCCAGCAGCAAACTGGACTGTATTGGCAAGAGTGTAGCCAGCGCGTAGAGAGGAGTGATCCCTTCTGTCCATTTGGCACTTGTGACAGAGCACCTGGAGACCTGTGTCCAGTTCTGGGCTTCCCAATACCAGCTGAACCATTCCATGCCACAGTCCATGCAGACCAGGGTACCCAAGAGGGTTGCAGGCATTGGTACAACACTGGCAAGGAGAGGCTGGGAGAATTTCAGCCTCCTGACAGGGGGTGTAGGGAAGGCAGAGCCAGCCTCTTCTCAGAGATGCACAACGACAGGAATTGAGACAGCAGTCACAAGCTGCAAGATGGGAATTCTGGTTAAATATAAGGACGTATTTTTCCGCCGTGAGGGTAATCAAATTTTAGGAAAGGTTGTCCATAGAGGTTGTGGAAACTCTGGAGATATTCAAAGCTTGACTGGGCTTGGCCTTGTTCAGGCCCTAAACAACATGATCTGTGTAGGTCCTGCTCTGGGTAGGAAGTAGGACTACATGTCCTCTAGAATATACTTTTACTTATTCTATAACTATGATAACAGCAGTGGCATAAAGGCTGAATATGATAGAAGTAAAAAGTATTTCCTGATCTTACTGAGCCCCTTGTTTCAAGCAAGGGGAAAATGGGATGTCAACCTTCTTCAAACATTTATCCATTTTCTCAGTGGCGTGGTAGGAAGTAAGTCCATCAGCTGAATCTCTTTGTCTATAAAAGATCTAATACTTCCTTATTTTACAGACCAATGTCCCATTCTACTGGGGACAGATCCTCTAGATATACCGGGCATATACTAATGCTAATAAGTACGTAAGGAAAATATAATCTTGACAGTTCAAGAAATTTTTTCTGAGCTCTGCATCAATTAGTCAAATCTGTTTAAGCATTATCTGAAATATTTATTGACTTTCCTAAATGTACCTTAGAGTTCTGCTTTAGAGTGTGCCCAATTCTGAAGTCCACAGCAAATGGTAATAAACTGTGAACTTTTTTAAGAGGACGATTTAACAGCATGCTCTTTGGGACTTGGTGTAATTTGTCTAAACTACAATACTGCCTAAAGGGAGTGGCACTGGACAGTGTTTTAACTCTCTTCCTCCTCTGACAGTCATTTTTGTAGAAAATAAAATGTTGTGACCCCTCTGGTCTGATGCCTCAAGAATTTTCTGTTAGAGAGAGAGGCTTAACTTTTCTAGTTGTAGGAAGTTCCAGCTTTTATCTGTATGTGATTTTAAATACCATACTGTGTTAGGCCCTTCATACCGTTTTCTCTAGTGTAGCATAAGTAAGGGAATATTGGTGCTGTTTCACCTCATAAAGAAATCCTGTCAAACATGCATGCTATTTAAAACCTTGAAAACAACCCTGCTGGTAATAAACCAAGATTGAATTGCATAGAAGAAGATTTCTCTGGTCAATCTCAGTACAATCACTGAGGAAGAGGGAAAGAAATACTAATAGGCCAGTTACCATTTTCATTACAATTTATACTATTGATTCCAGTAGCTTTATTTAGCATAATAATAAGCAATACAATCTAAATGAAGAAAATCACTGGAAACAAAAGGCACAGCTAATGCATATATCAGTAAATATCTACTACAATAACATTTTTCTTCCTATCCATGCTCATCACATTCATAACACTTCTAACTGGTTTATTTATAATTCAGTCTTAATGGACTTTGTGGGATGTTTTTTCAGTTTCCTCAGTTTTGGGAATCTCTGCTTGGAGTATGACTATAACTGACAGAAACAGGCAAACTGAGTGGACTGATGTACTGAATGCTAACATTTTTGTATAATAGAATATATGTTGTGTCAATGTGTGTGGATGTACAATTAAAAACTTAAAACAAAGTCACTGTATGCATGAATATCTGATGGGTGGTGATTTTTTGTCAAAAAAAGGTTATTTAAGAACCAAAAATAAGCTAAACAGAAATGCCAAAAAATCATCAGAAAGCATTTGACAGGAACATCCCTTTTTGTGTTTCATATATACCTTGTATGTTCTACAAAGGTGACATGCTGGAATGCTTTAGAAGGTTTTTAAAATGGTAAAAGAAAGACAAGAAGAACAGTCCAGCCTATAAATCCCAAAATTATAATTGTTAACATGAATCCAAACTCTACAGGGCACAAAGGGCACATAAAATTTCTTAAATGATCTGAAGTAGCTACTTTCTTCCTCGGCTTAAATTCAAAATTTAAAAACCTGGTCAGACTGGAAGCTGGTTTCTGGAATTGCCTCTGTCTCACTGAGTTAAGTTTCATTTTCATACCCAGCATGGGCAACTGGTATGGGACTTTAAAATGAGACAGCCATAATGTCCAAAAATGCTCCCACTGGCCCATGTCTGTACCTAACAGGGCACAAAGGAGATGCAGGGCTCTGTGGCAGACTGATTATTTTTTAAAAGAAAACTGCTTGAAGCTGTTGTGGATTTAGACAGAAAACATGTTCTGGTAAGGAAATTGACATTCACAGAGCAGATGAAGCAGAGAAAGTCCATATAGCTGAACAGTACAGTAATGCAGTAAGTTGAGATTTATAGACACTCTCTCCGGCTGTGAATTATAAGACATTTCTTAATTTAATAGATATGCACAATATTTACAGATAGCATTAATATGACGAGGTTATTAATACTTCAATGCCATGGAGCGTGAACAAATGCTTATAATCATCCCTCTTCGACTCAGTAAGGAGTATGGTTTCATTTCGGTCCTTTATCGGTAAAATCAACCACTGTGGCCATTCACTGGACAGGCTTGGAAACTGCAGGAGCTAAATTATTCACTTTGGAATCTGCTTTCCAGCACTACATTACCACCATCAGATTTGTACATTTGCTTTTTCTCTGGCCTTTCGTTGACTTACTTTTCTGTGCTACTCAAGTTCTTATGCTTATGAACATGGTATAAGAATGTTTTCAAGCAGCACAAATTAAAACATGGTATTTATCTCTCAGATGCTCTTCTTTCCTTTTGTTTCTGCAGAGAAGAAATCAGATGTGAAAATACATTGTCCCAAGGTATGGGCGGTAGGAGAGATTGAAGGTCAAAGCAGCACCTTCCTTTAGAGTGGCAATGAATGAAAAGTATGCTAGTTTGAGATCTTGCAGAAATTATTTCCATAACCCTTTGTGGCATCTCAGCAAAACATCTTTCGGTATGTGATAAACAATTTCATTGTGACAAGGGACTTGAGTTGGCATTGGCCATTCTTCTACTGCTTCTCTTTGGCTTTTCCTGTGTTATTTTAGGTGGTCTTACAATCTCTGTAGCCAGACCATAAAGCAAGCCTGAAGATCATGAACATGATAATGTAACAGCCAGTACAACAGGCAAAGAATAAAGTAGCTTTTTTCATGACAATAAATAATTAATGAGGATCATAATAATCTACCATGGCTTTAATTCGCTATCAGGTGAATGGCAATGCTATAGGATGGACAAATACTTCTCAGCAGGTTATATGGTCAAGTTGAGGACTGTGAAATTCATTTATAAAAATGAAATACATTACATAACAGCCTCAAGTTTTTGTAAAATCAGCAGTTTCTGTGCAACCTGTTCTTTTTTTAAAAAAAAAGTTTTCAAAGACTTAGCAAAACAAATTTGCAATATTTTTTTCATATATATTAAACCCAGAAGGAACTCTTTTGATTACAGTAAAAATTCTTGTTCAATACAAGTGTCTGATACTTGCCTAGAAAAATCTTACAGGCCTTATCTTCTATTTTGATATATAATATGTTTTCAATACAACCTCCTGTCCTGGACAGAAGACTCGAGGTGATGGAGGATCCAATGCTCCTCCACTAAATTTAGTCCAAAGGGTAATATCCTTAAATGTAAATAAATAATTAAAAAAAAATAATGAAAATTTGAGAAAGAAAAATAAAGAAACAAAAATAAAGGGGAAAAAATTTTTAAAACTTCCACCTAAAGAACTTACTCACAGTTTGCCTTTTTTTCAAGTTCTGTCTCAAACTAGCTGGAAATTTTCCAGGGGAATACTTTTCTTTTTAACTGGAAATGGCATTGTGTCAGCTCCAGGACATTTATTAGAGGCCTATAGCTTTTCTCAGGAAGGGTTTTCAGGTTTAGGACGGGGAGACCTTAGAATAACCAAAACCCTGGTGATTCAGAAATTTGCACTGAGTAACAGGGACACCAGTTTAAGCTCCTCATGATTTGCAACATGGATATAAACCATAGTACGCCATATTCCACACAGATGCATGAGACTTGCTGACATGTATTGATACCTTTTTCTGAATGACATAACATCCTGTGTTTTAATCAAAATACAAATAAAAAGAAAATATATAAATAATGAAGTTTGCTAAAATTACTTTTGCACTACTTCTGACCATTGCTTTTGTACACAACTTCCTACCAAAGTTTGCCATCAAATCTTTGCTCCAAAAAAGGTCTGTAAAGAAACAACTTTTTAACTGAACAAAAAGCTGTACAGTAAATGACAAGCAACTCTTAGGTGATTTCGTGGTTATGAAGTTCCAACGTGACTGAGGATGAGGAAAACGCTAGTTTAGAGTCAACTTTCTTCCCTCCATCGTTCAGTCTGCCCCAAAGACAGAATGTCTCGCACCAGTAAAATGCACGCTATACAGGCAGAGGATGTGACAGAGGTGGACAATGCAAACTGCGGTTGCCTTGAGGCTCTGTTTGTCCCATCCCTCAAAGCGAATAACTGGGGTTTAGAAAACTGTGCTAACAAACAGCCAGCTTGAAGTAGTTATTCAATGTCATCCTGAAGAATGTGCTGCATTACTCAGAGTGGTATCTGTGAGTAAACTTGATGTGGGAATTACTGCTACCTGTGAGACAGCTCAGCTATGAGCTGCAGAGACTCACTGTACTCTGCGGTACCATACAGATAAAAAATCCGCTTTCTGTCACTACATCATTTTCTTCACTTAGTGCTGAATTGGTTTTGTCTCTTGCGGACTGAAATGAGAAGATGGCATGACATGCTTCTCTGACATATGTATGCATCACTAACTTCCTGAAATAACAAGTACACTGCATGTCTGCACAGGGGCAACGGATAGTTCTTAAAATGCCCATACATATTTTATAGCCTCATTATAGCAGACTGGCTTTATATTTCTTTTTTAAAGTCTTGTATTTTTAGTAAGGTATTTTCCCATTGTGACAGTCAAGCTAACAAAATTATGATAATTTGATTTATCAACATATCATTTGTTGCCCTCTGTGTGATATTCACATTCTCTCTAATGAACTGATGAGGTTTGAATGAGTCGCATATTTCTTACATGTGAGAGAATCAAATATTTTCCAGCAGCGTAAGTATATACAGTTATTATACTTGATTTTATCTGAAATGTGGGAAGAGTTTAGGTAAAGAATGAAAATAACTTTGTGAACCACTGCATTTTAAAATGTATAATTGCAGGTATAAGAAAATCACACTTTTCAAGTGCTATCAACCTGAAGAGTGGGGTTTATGAATCCAAGTACATGGTCAAAATGGTTTTCCTGGAAAATGTGTATCTGAATATGCTGTCATAAGATTGGCATTGCCTTAGGTGCCTTAAATCATGTGCTAACGGTAGAGCTCAGAAGAAATAGCTTGCTGTGGGGAAATTTACCTTCTAAATCACTTTTTCTCAAATGCAGCATAGAAGCAATGCCTCTCCTTGGAGCAGGACACAAGCGATCAAGAACAGAGAGTCACTATATTTGCAGACTTGTTATCAGTTTTATTTTAAAGGTGAGATCCTACAACAAGGAAGAAGCAGTAGCTGTGCACTGCATCTGCCTGTGATGGAACGAAAACATCAGGTGAGCCAAAGCAGATAATCTCAACCACAATCTGAGACCTAGCAATTTTGCTAAATAAAGTGAAAAGCGAATGAAAATAATCCTGATATGATGGAAGCCTATCACAATATTGGCTCACTAATCAATGTATTAAATATTTGTGTATTGACAGCACAAAACTGAAAACTGTGAGCCAGGCTTTGAAAATCATTGCATCCACATATCACAAATTTTAATAATCAAGATTATTATGAATTGGTCTGATTTCTAACTTCTCAGGGGACTTTTTCTTCATATTTTTGAATACAATACATATATGTGAATCACTCATATATATCTTGTATATTGTACAGAGTACATTGTGTCTCTCTGCTTCAGGGTTTCTTCCTTTGATGATCTAAAACTAAAGTAGCTGTCTCACTAGCTTTTTTCTGTTAATAAATCTACACAGACACATTACACCAATACCTTTTAGAGTAATGAGAAATTATAAAGAACTAGTGTTCCAGTTTGAGTTTGTTGCCCTAGTACCAACAAAAAGACTTATGGTTATATGTACATATGTTGTATCCTCAACAGCAGAACAAGTGA